>Ga0214917_10000037_pt1 | contig 150852 bp, 143 predicted proteins | sample LL_1208_BB_MetaG_FD_177983 | JGI IMG/M metagenome (GOLD analysis project Ga0214917, IMG submission 177983) | Freshwater microbial communities from Lake Lanier, Atlanta, Georgia, United States - LL_1208_BB | ecosystem: Environmental > Aquatic > Freshwater > Lake | place: USA: Georgia...
AAAAACCGGTGTGCTTATTTTCTGGATTCCAGTTTCGGTGCTGATTGGTATTGGCGGCCTGTTATGGCTGTAATGGCCACCTTTGAGATACCAGGGCATGGTTTAGAGCACCTGATTCAGGAAATCTTCACAACATCGCAAAAGCAGCCTGAACTTACTCCACGCTCCCCCGAGATCCTCAGAGATCTAGTCAAAAATGAAAACCTCGCAGTGATCTACGTCGATGGTGAATTAGCCGGCTGGGCCGCTTGCGAACCGCTAACTGCAAATGTGGCTGAGGTTGGGATGGTCTATATCAAACCCGAATTTCGAAGCGCTGCGGTATTCAATGAATTAATGCAATTGATTTCATCTAGACCCGAGAAGATGCTATTGGCTACCTACGATAGGGCTCTGATTAGATATGTTGTGAGGGTTTGGAAGGCAAAACAAATCAATTTACTTGGGGCAATAATTCTTAGCCGAGGAAAGTTCATTACCAAGCGTTTGAATTCGGAAAGCCGTAAAGCTATCCGGAGTAAATTGCAGAAGAGCAAACCGCTCTATGCCATTGTGGGGGAAAGATAAATGGAACAGCTATGGGTAGCGCTGGCACTAGCTGGCATGTATATCGGGTTTTTGGCAGTGCTAGAGCTTTCGCGAAGAAAGTTCGGCACTTCAGCAGAAATAACCAGAAGAATTGCTCACATCGTTACCGGACTATGCACTTTATTGAACTTCTATGTTTTGCCTGCTCCATGGTTTCTCTCTTTGGCCGCAGTTGCGCTTATCGGTGGCCTGATCTCCCAGCGATTTGGAATCCTAACTTCAATCCACTCGGTTACCCGAAGAACTTACGGCGAGATTTTTCTTCCAATCGGAGCGATAGCAAGTTATGCGGTATGTTCTGGTAAGCCTGAGGTGTATGTACCGAGTATTTTGATTATGACTTTTGCCGATAGTTTTGCTGGCCTGGTAAGTAATTACTATAAACAGCCTCGAAAAATGTTTCGCGGTTCAGTAGTTTTTTTCTCTGCGACTCTAGTTATTTTGTTAGCCACAAACACAACTAACATAGGTTGGGCTCTGCTGATTAGCGCTGGGTTAACTCTGGTTGAACGAATTTCACCCTTAGGCTCAGATAATTTCACCGTGCCGGTGGCCTCTGCACTAGCTCTTTTTATGCTTTAGGGAAAGCTTCCGCATAAGAACATCGCTACCGGCGTGGACAGCTAAAGCCAGCACGAGAGCAACATACAAATAAGCACCCTGCGGTAAAAATAATAGGTTCAGGACAAGTGCATATCCAATCGCCCCATCGGCATTATCAAAAAAAGCTTGAATGGCTCTACCAGCCGAGCTTTTAGCTTTGGTACCCGGATCGATATCCAACCTTCGCTTGATAAAACTATTTACCAGCTCCCCCAGGATGTAGCCGGCGCAGCAAAGCGGTCCAAGTAACCAGGGGTTTTCAGCAAAAACTGGGGCAACCCAGGGTTGGCTCAGTGAAAGATAGTGAAGCATAAGCGTAATGGCGGTTCCACCGGTGAGATAGATCACGGCCCCTCGCCAGTTCTTATTTGGCCCAAAAAGCCTTTTCCCGCCTATTTTCAGACCGAAATCCATGGGCTTATTTAGAACCAAGAGCCAGCGCTTTTTCATGCAAGCAATAAAGAACAGTCCCGAGAGCAATATCGGCAGTAGCACCGTAACGGCACGAGCCAGAGTGAGTAAGGCTTCTTCCCAAGTCAACAGATATCCATCCCCCTAAATTCCAGATAACTGTGCATTAGGTAGATTCTAGCCACAGACCCTTGGCTAGCGAATTTGACCTGCTAGCCAAGATATATTCAGGGTTTCTTCAGTTTTTCGGCGTGTCGCCAATCTTACATATGCCAAACTCTACTTACGCCAACGCTGGATAACGGGACTAAAAGCCCACAGATATATGGCGAATAAGTAATTGCTTTATTTCACTTGAATATCCCTATTCGAAAGGTTAATTAGTGTCTTCAAAATCAAAAGGCCTAAAAGGTCGTCTATCCGCGCTGACCGCTGCTTTGGCAGTCTCAGCGCTTGCCCTAACCGGTTGTGCTCCAGCCGAGAAGGCAGCTGATTTCGGTGAGTTGAACATTCAGCTTTCCTGGATCAAAAACTCCGAATTCTCCGGTGCATACTTCGCCTTAGAAAACGGTTACTACACCGACGCTGGCTTCAGCAAGGTGAACCTGATTGCTGGTCCTGCAGCTACCGAAGCAGAAGTTCTTTCTGGAAATGCTCTAGTCGGTATCGCTAACCCAATCTCAACCGCTCCAGTTATCTTGAACGAGGACGCTCCGCTAAAGATTATTGGAACTACCTACCAGAAGAACCCATTCACCATTCTTTCTCTGAAGGAAGGCGCAAACATCCAGACAGTCAATGACCTAATTGGTAAGCGCATTGGTGTTCAGGCTGGTCCAAACGAAACTCTATTCGACGCACTGCTAAAGGCAAACGGAATTGATGCCGCTAAGGTAACCAAGGTTCCAGTTCAGTATGACCCAGCCCCACTAGTAAACGGTGAAGTTGACGGTTTCTTAGCTTACGTCACAAACGAGTCTTTCGTTGTTGAAGACCAGGGTTACCCAGTAACCAACCTATTGTTCGCTGACAACGGTCTGCCATTTGTTACTGAGAGCTTCGTAGTTACTCAGGATTCAATTGACAACAAGCGCGATGCTCTAAAGGCATTCTTGAAGGCAACAATTCAGGGTTGGAAGGCTGCTATTGCTGATCCAGACGGCGGTGCTGACCTAGCTTTGACCAAGTATGGCAAGGACCTAAACCTGAACTCTGCTAAGGAGTACTACCAGTCAAAGACTCAGAACGAAATTCTGGTTCAGACTGATGAGACCAGAGCTAATGGATTGTTCACCATCAGCGACGACATGATTGCCCTGAACTTGGCAACCCTGAAGTCTGCCGGTTACACCATTACCGCTGACAAGCTATTCGACATGAGCCTTCTAAAAGAGGTCTATGAAGAGAACCCAGACCTAAAGGGTTAATTCATCGTGTCAAGTTCCACAAATGCCGCTGCTCAGGGCCCAAAAGCTCTGGGCAGCGGCATTACCATTTCCAAACTGTCGAAGACCTTCAAGATCGGTAAAGAAAGCCTCACCGCCTTAGATGACGCTTCACTACACAGCGATAAGGGAAGCTTTCTATCATTACTAGGCCCCTCTGGTTGCGGTAAGTCAACGATTCTTCGCATCCTTGCTGGTCTAGAGACTCCAACATCGGGTTTTGTCACTGTCGATGGCAAAGACCCAGAAGAGCTTCGCAACAATCACGAACTCGGAATTGCTTTTCAAGACTCAGCTTTGATGCCTTGGCGAAGCGTAATTTCAAACATCAAATTACCGCTAGAAATTTCTGGCAAAAAAGTAGATGAAAAAGCGCTAAGAGACATTATTTCTCTGGTTGGTCTCCAGGGCTTTGAAAATGCTAAGCCCGCCCAACTCTCCGGTGGCATGCGCCAAAGAGTTTCGATTGCACGAGCCCTCATTGTTCAACCATCAGTGCTGCTACTTGATGAACCTTTTGGTGCGCTAGATGACATGACCAGGCAGCGATTGAACCTGGAACTACTTAGAATTTGGACCGAGAAACCAGCAACTACTCTCATGGTTACTCACGGAATCTCAGAAGCTATCTTCCTAAGCGATCAGGTAGCGGTGATGAGTGCTCGACCAGGTCGGATTAAGGAAATCATCGAGGTTGATCTACCAAGACCTAGAACCATCGAGATGATGCGCACTCCAGAATTCCACGCGCTCCATGACTGCGCTTCAGAGCTACTATTTGGTTTGCATGGGGAGAACGCTACCGATGAGTAGAACTCGTCCGCGCTGGATCGGCGGCACCCTAGGTTCTTTTTCAATTGTTGGCATCTGGTGGCTTTCAGCTGTAACAATTTTTGCTCGAGCTACTGAGGATGGTGTCAGTAGAACTGGTGCCATCCCAACCCCGGTTGAGGTGATCAGCAAATTTGCTGAAGATGGTTTTGATTTCTACTGGAAAAATGCTTCACTGACTCTGACCGAAGCTGGACTAGGTTTTATTTTCGGTAACCTCGGTGCACTTGCCCTGGCCGCGGTTGCCCTTATCGTTCCAAAGCTTGAAAATCTTGCCACCCAGATTGCGGTAATCACCTACTGTATTCCGATTGTGGCAATCGGCCCAATTATCAGATTGGTGCTCGGTGCCCCATCAGAGGGTGAACCAGCGGGAGCAGCGGTTGCCCTGGCTGGATTGAGTGTATTTTTCACAACTATGGTGGGAGCACTCACCGGAGTGAAATCAGCCGACCAAGCCAGCTTGGATGTGGTGAGTGTCTATGGTGGCGGAGCCTGGCAAAAACTAGTCAAGGTGCAGTTCCTCGCCTCGTTGCCATCGATTTTTGCCGCCCTCAGAATTGCTGCTCCTGCAGCTTTCCTTGGCGCTATTCTCGGTGAATACGTTGGTGGACCTGATCTAGGCTTTGGCCCAGCATTGGTCAATGCTCAACAGAGCCTTGAGGTAGCCAGAGTCTGGGGCTTAGCCCTTGTCTCTGGAGCGATTGCAGGGCTCGCCTACGCGGCGTTTGGCCTATTAGCTAAAGTAGTCACCCCTTGGTCTAAGTCGGGTCTAGGTGGTGCCTGATGAACACACTTTCCAAACGGATTCTAAAGACACTTTCCAACACGGCCATCTCGCTGGTTGTAGTTGCAGCCCTGTGGCTATTTAGCCTATGGGCTCTCGATGTGACGCCTTATATTGGCAAGAACCCAATCGATGTGTTCAATTTTCTATTCAATTCCGAAAAGGCAACTGCCAACCGCGAACTGGTCTTTGGCGCTCTGGGTCAAACCATGATCGATGCCAGCATCGGATTTAGCTTTGGCATCCTGTTTGCAACACTTGTCTCGATTTTGTTCACACTTTCCAAAGGCATTGAGCAGGCGCTGATGCCGATTGCCATGCTGTTTAGATCGGTGCCACTTATCGCTATGGCTCCGATCATCATCCTGATTTTTGGTAGAGCAGAAATAACTGTCGCGGTAATGGGTGCTATCGTCGTGCTATTTCCAGCCTTGGTAAATATCGTCTTTGGGCTTCGTTCGGTATCACCGGCGATGTATGACTTAGCCAGTGTCTATGGTGCCAACAAACTCACTATTCTTAGAACCGTGGCTTTCCCTTCATCGCTACCCTCATTTTTTGCCGCGGTAAAAATATCAGTGCCAGGTGCAATTACTGGAGCTCTGCTGGTGGAATGGCTAGCCACTGGAAGTGGAATTGGTTACGGTATAGTCTCCGCGGTTGGTCGAGCCAAGGCTAACGAAGTTTGGGCATACGTGGTTGTCATTACGCTGGTATCCATCCTGCTCTATAACATTGTTGCCCTGATTGAGCAGTCGGTTTTAGCCCGCTTCGGCTATTCTTCAGCAAAATAGACTGAAACCAGTTCTTTAGCCATTCTGGGCTAGCCTTAGAAATATGGGAGTTAAGGGAACAGACAAGCTCGCAGCAAAACTAACCAGAGAGCAATCTCAATTGCTGGCTAAACGAGCTCAGCTCCCCTCGTTAAACAAGTCCGAATATCTTTCCAGTGGCTTAACCTCAGCAGAGATCAATCAAAGAATTTCTCTAGGGCTGGTGAACACCCAAGACTTTGTTTCGTCTAGATCAATAATTCACATCCTGCGAAGCAATATCCTCACTCTTTTTAATGCTGTGGTCGGTGGCGCATTCGTAGTGCTTTTGGTCATCGGCAGGTGGCAGGACGCCCTTTTCGGTATTCCAGTCCTGGTAAACATTCTGGTAGGTATTGGCCAAGAGTTCAGATCTAAACGAGCACTAGACCGATTGAGTCTTTTGAATGCCCCACTGGCTAGGGTGATCAGAAATGGAAAAACCTTGGAGATACCGATTGAGTCTGTTGTGGTGGACGATCTGCTGGAACTTAGGGCTGGAGATCAGCTGGTAGCAGATGCCAAGGTTTTGAAAGCCGGAACACTTGCGGTCGATGAATCACTTGTCTCTGGCGAGGCCGAACCGGTGAATAAGGAAGTGGGGGCTGAACTGGTCTCTGGCTCAGTTGTGATTTCAGGTGCTGCACTTGCCCAAGTAATCAGGGTTGGGATTGAGACCTACTCGGGCAAGATGAGCGCCGAAGCCAGAAGATATTCGCAGGTCAACTCAGAAATCAGGTCTGCACTAAACCGCATAATCATGATTGTCTCGATACTCTTGCTACCGGTTTCAATTGTGGTATCAATCGGTCAAATCCAAGCCCTCGGTGGCTGGGAAGAGTTTATCTCTGGTAAGTCATCGACAACCGTGCTGGTTGGTTCTATTGCCAGCATCGTCAGCATGGTGCCGCAAGGATTGGTTTTGATTGCAAGTATCGCCTTTGCTTTAGCGGCGATTAAGCTAGCCCAGCGTCAGGTTCTGACCCAAGAATTACCTGCGGTTGAGACTTTGGCCAGAGTAGATGTGGTTTGCTTTGATAAAACTGGAACGCTCACTAAAGGTGAACTAACTCTTGGGCAAGTTGATATACTAAATACCAACTCAGAGCTAAATTGGGAAAAAGTAATTGCCCACTTCGCCAATGACCCGACTGCAAACCCAACGGCCGCAGTATTACGCACTAGGTTTCAAAAAGATGCTTCGCTTCGAGAGGCAAATAAACTTGATTTTGATTCAACTAGAAAATTCTCCGCATACACCTTTGAACTAGCTTCAGGCAAGACTGAAACCTGGGTACTTGGTGCTCCCGAACTAATTATCAATCAGTCTGGTTACGCAAGGGAATATAACCAAGCTCAACAACTAGCGAGCCGAGGATTGCGAGTCTTAGCTTTGCTATCAACTACCAGTACTGGTCTCAGCGACGAGAAGTTGCCAGAACATCTAATCCCCAGGGTCTTGATAACTATCGTGGAACAAATCAGGGAAGATGCAAAAGAAACCTTGAGCTACTTCGCAGAGCAACATGTTTCGGTAAGGATAATCTCTGGAGATAACCCACTTACTGTTGCAGGTATTGCAAGAGCGGCCGGACTTGAAACTCTTGGTACTAGAGGCCAGCTCGAGGCTTTCGACGGTAGGAATCTTCCGACCGAACCAGAAGCTCTTGCTGAGGTAATGGAACATAATTTTGTTTTCGGCAGAGTTAAGCCTGAACAAAAGCGAGACATGATCGCCGCACTGCAGCAAAAAGGCCACGTGGTCGCTATGAGCGGCGATGGCGTGAATGATGCCCTGGCAATCAAACAGGCGGATCTGGGTATTGCCATGGGATCAGGTAGCCCGGCAACAAGGGCAATCTCCCGCCTGGTACTCCTGGATGGCAAATTCTCATCCCTTGCCCAAGTGGTTGCCGAAGGTAGGAAGGTAATAGCAAACATTGAATTGGTGGCAAGGCTCTTCCTAACCAAAACCGTTTGGGCGATGCTGCTTGCCGTTGTCTTTGGCCTGCTGGCTTGGCGCACGGCTTATCTTCCAAGACAGATAACGGCCCTGGATGTGTTTATTATCGGCATCCCATCATTCGCACTAGCCCTACTTCCAAACCGCACCCGATACTCGCCGGGCTTTCTAAGAAGAACCCTGCTGTTTTCAATACCAAGCGGAAGCCTGATTGCGCTAGCGGTGGTGGCTGTTGCGTTGCAGTCGAGGGTTTATGAACTAGAAACAAGCTTCGAACTGGCCAGCCTGCAGACCAATGTTGTGTTGATTCTGGCAATAACTGGGCTTTGGATAGTGAGCACGCTTAGCCGACCTTTGAATAGAACAAAGGTTGGGATTTTATTTGCCTGCTACGGATTATTTGCGCTGACCTTCACTGTTCCACAAATTGCGGGTTTCTTTGGGTTTGTGAGCCTAAAGACAGAGCAATTGGGCTTTTCAGTGGCTGTTGCCTTGGTAATCTGCGCTGTCATCGAATTGGTTCATCAAAAAACTGTAAAATCGAAGGGAAGCCGTAGCTAGCTCGTTCCAGAGCCAACTTCAAGACAGCATCTAGCAATACGGCGGATTTAGATTTTTTACCAGCCATGGACAAGGATCGAAGCATGAAACTCATTGGAGTCGTCAAAGAACAAGCAGGCGAAAACCGCGTAGCGGCCACCCCGGCCACAGTTAAGGCCATAATCGCTCTAGGCTACGAAGTGCTTGTTGAAGCTGGTGCTGGAGCAGAATCATCTTTTCCTGACTCCGCCTATGCCGAAGCTGGAGCAAAAATAGCCGGCAAGGCCGACACCTGGAAGGCAGATCTAGTCCTCAAGGTAAATGCACCTAGCAATGAAGAGATTGCAGAGCTAGCTGATAACGCAACAATCGTTAGCCTGATGACTCCTTCGCTTCGTCCGGAACTTCTCGAATCCCTTGCTACTCGAGGAATCACCGCCCTAGCCCTCGATGCAGTTCCTAGAATTTCACGTGCCCAATCAATGGATGTTTTGAGTTCTATGGCAAACATCGCTGGATACCGAGCAGTAATTGAGGCTGCTCATGAATTCGGAAGATTCTTTACCGGTCAGGTAACCGCGGCTGGAAAAGTTCCTCCAGCTAAAGTGCTTGTTGCTGGCGCCGGTGTTGCCGGTTTGGCAGCTATCGGAGCAGCCTCCAGCCTAGGCGCCATTGTTAGAGCAACAGATCCTCGACCTGAAGTTGCCGACCAGGTGAAGTCAATTGGTGGAGAATACCTTCCGGTTGAAGTTGAAGAAAAGATGCAGTCTTCAGATGGCTACGCTAAAGCAACATCTGAAGCCTATGACAAACGCGCTGCCGAGATTTACTCCGAGCAGGCAAGCGATGTCGACATTATTATTACCACTGCACTGATCCCGGGTCGTCCCGCACCAAAACTGATAACCGCAAGCGATGTTGCCAGCATGAAGTCGGGAAGCGTAATTGTTGACATGGCTGCTGCTCAAGGTGGAAACGTTGAAGGTTCAGTGGCGGGACAAAAAGTTGTCACCAGTAACGGTGTGACGATTCTTGGCTACACCGATCTACCTGGCCGACTTCCCGCTCAGGCTTCACAGTTATTTGGCACCAACCTTGTGAATTTACTGAAACTTCTCACACCCAATAAAGATGGCAATCTGGTCATCGACTTTGAAGATATCGTTCAGCGCTCGGTGACTGTGGTTCAAAACGGCTCGATTACCTGGCCACCTCCTCCAGTGCAGGTCTCGGCAGCACCTGCCCAGGCTAAACCGGTAGTGGCAGCTGCCAAGGTGGAAAAGAAGATGTCAGCTAAGCTGCGTGGTGGTTTAATTGCCCTCGGCACTGCGTTATTGTTTCTAATCTGCGCCTTTGCCCCGGCACCACTACCTCAGCACTTCTTGGTGCTGACACTTTCAGTGGTGGTTGGTTTCTATGTGATCGGTAAGGTCCACCACGCACTGCACACTCCACTGATGAGCGTGACCAATGCCATTTCTGGAATTGTGATTGTTGGAGCATTGCTGCAGCTAACCACACCGAATCTAGCCGTTCAGGTGTTGGCTGGAGTTGCAGTCTTACTGGTTAGCATCAACATCTTCGGAGGTTTTGCGGTAACCAGACGAATGCTGAAGATGTTCTCTAAGGGAGGCAAATAACCATGAACGCACTATTTGATTTTGCCCCTGAGATCTCAACTGCCAGCTACATTGTGGCCTCGCTGCTATTTATCATGAGCCTCGCCGGTCTAAGTAAGCACGAAACCTCAAGAGGTGGCGTGATCTATGGAATGTCTGGAATGGTTCTAGCCCTAACTGCAACCGGGCTTCTGACTGTCAGCAATGGCTGGGGTGAGCCTTCGGCTCAACTTGGCCTAGTCTTCCTACTTGTTGGTTTGGTTATCGGTGCCAGCATCGGTCTCTGGCGGGCGAAGGTGGTCGAGATGACCGGCATGCCAGAACTGATTGCCATCCTTCACAGCTTCGTCGGGCTGGCAGCAGTGTTTATTGGCTGGAACGGAGCCCTCTATGACACCGGGACACCGGAAGCACTCAAGGGTGTTCACCACGCAGAAATATTTATCGGAGTGTTTATCGGTGCGGTCACCTTCACCGGTTCGATTGTTGCCTACCTAAAACTATCGGCCAAGATTTCATCTAAGCCGTTGATGCTACCCGGCAAGAACTTTCTAAATGTTGGCGCACTGGTCGGCTTTGTTGCCCTGACAGTTTGGTATGTAATTACTCCAGAGTTGTCACTACTAATTGCTGTAACAGTTTTGGCTCTAGCCCTCGGTTGGCACCTTGTTGCCTCAATCGGTGGAGGCGACATGCCGGTTGTTGTTTCTATGCTGAACAGCTATTCAGGTTGGGCAGCAGCGGCAGCTGGATTCCTACTCAGTAATGATCTGTTGATTGTCACCGGAGCACTTGTTGGTTCATCTGGTGCTTACCTTTCATACATCATGTGTAAGGCGATGAACCGATCATTTATCTCGGTTATTGCCGGTGGTTTTGGAATCGAAGCACCAAGTGCTAAGGATGAGGAACTTGGCGAATACCGCGAGGTGGACGCAGCAACGGTAGCCGAGCTTCTAAAAAATGCAACCTCGGTGATTATCACCCCAGGCTATGGAATGGCAGTGGCTCAGGCCCAATACCCGGTTGCCGAATTGGCTTCAAGACTGCGTGATAAAGGCGTCGATGTTAGATTCGGCATCCACCCGGTAGCCGGAAGATTGCCAGGACACATGAATGTTCTCCTAGCTGAAGCGAAAGTGCCGTATGACATTGTCGACGAGATGGATGAGATCAACGACGACTTTGCCAGCACCTCAGTAGTTTTGGTTATCGGAGCTAACGACACAGTTAACCCAGCAGCCACCGAAGACCCAGGTAGCCCGATCGCTGGCATGCCGGTTCTAAAGGTTTGGGAAGCTGAGAATGTGATTGTCTTTAAGCGCTCGATGGCTTCAGGTTATGCCGGTGTTCAAAACCCACTTTTCTTTAGAGAAAATGCGGCCATGCTCTTTGGTGATGCTAAGGAACGCGTCGAAGATATCCTCAAAGCACTCTAGATTTTAGTATCTGGCTACGAGGGTCCCTTTGACTACTTTTTGCATGTCAATAAAAAGCTGTTTCTGCTTTTCAGTTGATTCGTACATGTAGATTGCCCAGCCATTACCGTAAATCAAATACTTGCCGTAAGAATCTTGTCCTAGATCCATCGGTGTCCTAGCCGCTATTCGAAGAATAGAAGAGTCTCTGGTCTCTTGAGAAATAAGAGTTTCGTAACCAGAGCCACCTTTATCGCTGGCAAGCTCACAACTATCTAGGCCACCTGGATTCACAGTGTCAATTGCATGTTCTAGCGGTACCTGACAGAAACCGGCTTCTGCTAATAAATAGAGTTCCTTTAGTGGACGCTCATAGAAAGAAGTTGATTCAGAGGGGAACTGAACACCTTCGTCTAAGAAACAACTAGCGTGCCTGACCAAGCAATCGTTGATTGTCTCTTTACTTGGCTTTAGGACTTCTAATTCAGAGCCCCCAGAGGGTTTAGCTGGAAAGCTAATCACTTGGTTCAGTTTTGTCGCACAGTCTGCTCGATCAAGCATAATCAGACCTAGTTGAAAGTAGCGTCCAAGCAAAGTCCAAGAGTCTCCGTAGGCTCCGGAATCAATGTTCACAGCTTCTTGGAATGATGGGAAGGTGTATAGGTAACAAAAATCCTTGGACTTGAAAGAACTAGTGGCCGCAGAGAAGCCTTCCCCACTAGTGTCTTGGACCCAACCACTTTCTGGATCCGCGGCTTGAATGTCCATGAGCAGATCCATAGCAGTCTTAACTTCGCCAAGATACTCAACTTGCTTACCAGAGGGGGTTGGAATCGAAATTGAGTCTGGTTTAGCATCGCCATTTCCGCCTGCACAACCAGCCAAGAGGCTCAAAAATATAAGACTTGCTCCTGTAACAAGCCCCCGACGCATTTTCTTCACTGAATCCCCCAAATAGGTAGTAGTAACCATTCTAGAACAACTTAGTGGCTACTTACTGCATAAACCGTCGAAGTAAAACATCGGAATCGTTATAAGAAATACCTAAATAAATTCTGGTCTGCCAGTCCTCACAACTCGACTTGCCAAAACCAATGATTGATGCCCGGAACCTAGCTATAGAGAATATCAAAAAGCGCCCTCGGTAGGAATCCAACCTACGACCAAGAGATTTGGAGGCTCTTTTCGAACCGCCTAGTTCCCTCTATTTACAACTCTGGCCTAACACGTTTTTCCAGACCAAACTGAGACAACAAGTATGGTTGTACTAGGATTTTTCTTGAATTTCAACGTTAGACGTAAATTTGGTGATCCAGCTGGACATGAGAAGAAAATAAGAAAGGCTAAGTCTTGAATTCAAAAATTACTAACAAGCGTGGTCTTCTACCTTCCATAGCCATCAGTTTGATGACAGTTATCTCTGCTGTTTCAGCTCTAAACATCGCCATTCCCGACATAGCTGAGAAAACAGGCGCTACTCAGACTCAAATCACCTGGATTGTTGACTCATACACGGTAGTTTTTGCGGGGCTGCTACTGCTTTCAGGTTCTCTCGGGGATAAGTTTGGCCGTAAGTCCCTCTTGCAGATTGGGCTATTGATTTATTTGGCTGCGAACATTTTTGGTAGTTTTGCCGGCCCAGAGATGGATCCGAACACTCTAATTGCTATCCGCATCATCACTGGAGTCGGCGCATCGATGATAATGCCGAGCACCCTTTCAGTCATCACAACTTCTTTTGTGAAAGAAGAGAGAGCTAAAGCGGTTGGGGTTTGGGTGGCTGTCGCCGGAGGTGGCGCAGTAGTTGGATTGTTTGGAACTGCAGTGTTGATGATTTGGTTCAACTGGACATCCTTTTTCTGGCTGAATCTCTTCTTAGCTACTGTAGGGCTGATTGGGGTAACTCGAAATGTTCAAAACAGCCGTGACGAAACAGATCGACCGCTAGATTTCTTTGGAGGTCTGCTCTCCATAGCAGCGGTATCAACGCTGGTATTTGGGATTATTGAGGGACCTGAACTCGGCTGGGGCGATTCAATTACAGTTTCTGCCTTGGTTTCGGGATTGTTCTTATTAGCTTTTTTCGTGCTTTGGGAACTTAGAGCTAAGTTTCCGCTTCTTGACCCAAGGCTTTTCAGAATTCGTGGATTTAGCGCTGGTGCTTTATCGATAACAATTCAGTTCCTGGCTCAGTTTGGTTTCATCTTTGTTGGGATGCAATACCTACAGTTTGTTGGTGGCTTTAAACCATGGCAAGCAGCTCTTCACTTACTTCCTTTACCTTTTGTAATGCTTCCAGGAACTAGGTTGGTGGGACACCTTGCAAAGCGCTTCCCACAAAAAATTCTCGGCTCTATTGGCCTTACCGCTTTTGGATCAGCTATGTTCCTATTCTCTAATTTGTCTGACCAATTCAATTTTTGGCTTTTTGAGTCTGCATTAGTTCTGATGGCTGTCGGAGTTGCTTTTGCAGCAACTCCTGCAACTACAGCCATCACTTCTTCGCTTCCACCTTCCAAACAAGGTGTAGCAAGTGCTGTCAACGACGTTGCTCGAGAGTTTGGAAGTGCAATCGGTATCGCTGTACTTGGGGCAGCTCTAACAGACACTTATAAATCAAGCATGGTTGAGCACGTAAGCCACATTCAATTTCCACCGCAAGTGCCAGCCTCCAAGATTGCTGAATTCAATGATTTCGTAACCAACTCCCCTGCAGTATTGGGCTTAAACATCAATGATCTACCTGACAAGATGCAGAGCGCGAAGCCTTTCCTCGAAACAATTTGGGCTGATCTACACTCCGCAGCAGCCTTAGCTTTCGCCGACGGTTCTTCAGCGGCGCTAAGACTTTCTGGCTTAGTTGCACTCTCAGGCGCAGTAATCATCGCCTTACTAGCTCCTAGAAAAACAGCAGAAGCGATAGACGAGCAATAAAGCAGTTTCCCGACAGGCTATTTAGGCTGAAACCTTACCTAAAGTAAAGCGCCCTCGGCAGGAATCGAACCTGAGACCAAGAGATTAGAAGATTCTTGAATTAATTTTTCAACTTAGTTTTGAGTAGAGAAACTATAAATAGGGCTACAAGAAAGTAAAAGGCTGGCCAATTCAACGCTTCTCCTGGAGGAGTGTGTGTGCTCTCGATTTTCCCCATCATTCCAGCCAAAGCTCTAAAGGGGGCATCGAGGCTTAGAAAGAGAATAATTAAAGGCGTCAAGCCCTGATACACAAAGAATATAACCATCATCAATGAAATCAAGAGCAACTGGATTGCTCCCCATTGATGAAAGATTGCGATTATGTTCTGTCCGCCAGCCACACTGGTATCAATTCCAGCGATGCTTTCAGCCCCACCATCAGCAGAGAAAAGGTGAATGCAGCTTCGGGCAATGATCACGAGCATGTAGACGAAAGCGATGACCCTAACGAAGGTGAATCCGCCGTATTTTTTGGCGTTTTGAGGAAAAATCAGATCTAACACAGCTGATCCTTTCAACATTTACTTGAAGCGCCCTCGGCAGGAATCGAACCTGCGACCAAGAGATTAGAAGGCTCTTGCTCTATCCACTGAGCTACGAGGGCTTTTAGCGATTTGCCTTACAAATACAGGGCAACACGGCTATTTGCCAATTCTATCAAGTGGAAGTAAGTGCCGTCTATTTCCTTGCAAAGTAAATCCTTAAATGCACGTAGAGTGCACGAAATTAATAGCGCCAAATTTAAGGAGAATCTCAAGGCAAGGGGCGGTTGGGGAGCTATAAGAAGGTTACCTTCAAAGAAGTATCAGGCTAGTTATCTGGGGCCTGATAAGAATAGGCACACTTCCCCGACAACATTCACAACTAAAACACAAGCTCACCTATGGCTGGATGAACAACGACTTGCCGTAGAGAAGGGATTCTGGCATCAAAAGCAAGTAATTCCTATGCCACAAGGGAAATTCAAATCATCTTTATAAAGCCATATAAGACCTCGAACTAACTCAGGTTCTAGAGCTTGAAAACTTGATAAATAAAACCCCAAAAACAAAATAGACTCTGGTTAATTCGGGCGAAAAGAGAGACTAGTCAGGTGTTAGTAATGCTTAACTAAGAGCGAAATTAGGCAGGATCTTTACACATCTTGTTACTTGGGTTTTAGTTGTATTTAAAAATCCAGCCGGTCTCAGGAACACTTGGTTTATCTACTCTTTTTACTGATGCGATGAAAAAGGATTCTGGTTCTCTACCTAAGGCAGCAGACACGAAAAGCCATTCTGAAGCTCTAAACCCAGAGGAGCCCTGATTGAAAGGTAGCTCTCCAAGGAACGGAGTCCAATCGAGCCCGCAGTTTGACTCTTGGGCGTTTCGCCCCAGAATTCCACTGTCTAAAAAGTCCCAGACATTTAGACAGTCGGTCCTTCCTGATATCCACTGAAACTTAGGGTCTGACTCATTTCTAGAGTAATTCATTTCTAGCGAGTTCACCACAGCGATATCAGCAGATACGCCTGCCCTTACAGTTTCGTTGTAAGTGAACGTTACACAGCCTGAGTAGGTGAGGGCTGAATTGTAATTGGCTGGGTTATTTTCTCCGGATGAAGTTCCTTCTCCAGCAGAAACGTAAAATCTCTTTCCTGCTGAAATGACTTCATCCTGAACGAGGGAGATCGGTGTACTGCTCACTATCGTGCCTGTGCCAGAACAGTCGCTTGATTTGAAATAAACGGTATCTAAGGGACTCCCTCCAAACGGAGCGCTTGAATTTAGATAAAGGTTACTTCCAGATATCCAAAATCCCCAGTATTGCCCATTAATTTTTATCTTAGGTCCAGTCGAATAGTTCATTATTATTGGATAATCCATATTGCCATTTCTAAAAAACATGGACTCGTTACTTGAAGAAGAAATGCCTTGGACACCTTGATCACCTTTAGGACCTTGAACACCTTGAATTCCTTGCTCACCCTTGGGACCAACCATATTCCAACTGATAGGAGTCGTACCTCTCGGGCAGGTTTTAGGAGTATTTGAAACCTTAGTTATGTTGCCATTAACACCAGTAACACAGGCATAAATAACCTGATCACTGCTGACATTGTTGACAGATTGCCCAAAAGCAAATCCACCACTAGTCATAGCTAAAGCAGCTACAAAAGCGAATGCTAGTTTCTCTTTTTTATTCATTAGATTTCTTTCTATGGGATTTTCTTGCCTGCAGATGTTTTACTAATGGACTGATATCCATCCATGGAGCCAGTCACTTGGTAGCTGAGTATGCCACCTCTATAGCTAGGTTGAATCACAAGTTGAGGGTTTGTGGCACCCTGTATAGGGCTGCCGTTAAGTAGCCACTGTGATTGCAGATTTACTCCAGGCATCCACTGAGTTGTGACACCTGTGAGCAGGGCACCAGGGTTCGTGGACTTGCCGCTAATTGAAACTGTTCCAGCCTTGGTTATGACTCCAGATTGCACTTTTTGACTGCTAGAACTCAAACATAGATCTTCATAAAACGCTTTAAACCCACAAACTATAATAGAGAGATTTGAACCATTGTCTGCAGCTGTTGGATTGTAGCTGAGAGTATTTGCACCAATGATAGGTTCATCATCTCTAAGCCATTGATAGGTGTAACTTGTCCCTGATTCCCACGAAGACACCGAACCAGATAACTTCACACCAACTTTTGCAACCCCTCTTATTAGTGGCGCTTTAGCCTTGGTGAAAACAGCTTTAGACACAACCACTGGGTCACTTACTCTGACTGTTGAAACATTGTTTTTAGTTCCAACAACAACAAACCTAATTTCCTTACCAACATCTGAGTTTTGAACTTTATAAGTTTTTGACCTGTTTCCGGGCATGAAAAGACCATCAGCCATCCAGAACGTGCAAATTTTGGTCTGTGACGCCCATACACCAGCGCTTCCGCTTAGAGTCTGACCAAATCTGCCGAACCCCGAAATTTGGGGTTTAGCAGCTAAGTTATCTATTTTTGCATCGTATAACCCGCCATTTTCTCTTTCACAAGGTGACCCTGCTATTCTTAGCCGATTTAGTGAAGTAGCTTTCTGCAAAATTCGCAAACCTGGCGGTACGTTTAATTCGCCTTCACTGTTGTTACCCCAACAGTAAACTGAACCAAAATCGTTCGCTGCACAAGCGTGAGTGGCTCCTGTCGCTACCTGAGTGACCCAACCCATGTTAGAAGGAAGGTTTGTCTGCCCCCAAGTATTATCTCCCCAGCAAATCAGGCTGCTTCCAAAGATAGAGCCAAGGGAATGAACCGCACAAGCGAACTTGCCAATCTCATTCAGGGATAGTTGAACATAATCATTGCCCATGTCTTTAGGCGGGCTCAGATAGTATGGTGCCCCGCCCCATTGCTTTACGCAACGGACTGAATAGCCTACATCTTTCATGATCTCACACGAATAGTCCAAACCAAACGCTAATTGGAAAGTCTCCCCATCACCCCAATTCGACGGAATTATAGGTTTATTTACTTCGTCGTAACCCCAGCATGTGACTTTTCCTGAGTTATGAATCGCGCAGGATTGAACCAATCCTGCGGTTATTGAATTAACATCGCTCAAATTTGCTGGTTGAGCGATTGATCCGGTCACTTTGTATCCCCAGCAACTAACCTTTCCTTGCTCATCCAGCGCACAGGTATGAAAGCCCCCTGCAGCAATCTGAATTATCTTTCCAAGATTTTCTGGAACATCAGTCTGACCTTCGTCGTGATCACCTTCTGCTCCCCAACAAGTAACCTTGCCTTGCTCATCCAGCGCACAGGTATGAAAGCCCCCTGCAGCAATCTGAATTATCTTTCCAAGATTTTCTGGAACATCAGTCTGACCAGAACCGTTGTAACCCCAACAAACTACTGAACCAAAGTCAGTGACTCCGCAAGTATGGTACCTTCCAGAAGTTAGAGTCTGCCCAACAGCAGTCTCTTGACTCTGGGCAGCCACAGTTTCAAATTGACTTGCTGTCAAACAAAGTCCCATTAATGCAGCTGAAACGACTGCCAAGCCTTTATGACGATACAATCCGCACTCCAATGTCCGTTTATATGAAGATTACTGTATAGACATTCGGGAACACACTCTTAACTGATAACAGTGGTGTAAACAACAAGCAAAAACTCTCAAAAAGCCTAATTGGATCTAATAACAACGCTTTATTAGCGCTCAATCTCAGGGTTTATGTCCCTTGTAATGCCTAGGGTTGACCATACTAACAGCCTGATAGAACCCCACAATGGAATTATTTTTCAGATTCTGCAGATCTTTCATCTTCCATATAGCCGATTACTTGATCTCCTATTATTTCTAGAAGCCTTTGTTCTTCCATGATGTCGATGTGAGCTAAACCAGACTGGTTCAATTCTCTTGCTTCAATAGATTTGCCGGTCTTACCTTTTTGGTACTTGCCTGTTGGATCATCTCCTTCGACAAGTATTTGCAGTTTTTTGGAGACATTTGTTTTCATTTGTGCTCCGCATACCGCCATACAAAACCAAAATTCTTTAGTAGTCATGGATTCCAAAAATAGCGAAATTGCTACTGTTTTATTGAAAAGAGGGTGTGACTGACCAGCAGATATGCCTCTTTCCAGGACCTGCTTGCACAATTCTTGATACTCCTGAGGAGTGTATGTCGCCCAGTAAGGATTTCCCGTTGATACTACTTTTTTCGTATTTCCCTTGGTTCGCCTACCGTTGACAACTGAGCCTTTCTTCATGTCTAACTCCTTTGACATAAGTTCAAAAGAACCTCCATGCTCTGACAAGAGACGAATCATTAATTCACCAGTTGCTACTGCATCCTCCAATGCGCCATGCCCGTAACTACCGTTTGATCTAAGTTTGCGGCTCAAATCGATGCCTAAATCATTGCAAAGTTCCTCTAAACCATGCGATGTAAGTTTTTTGGTCAAGATGTGATTGCGCGAAATTGTTAATGTGCAGTAATAATCTAGATTAGGTAATGTCAGATCAAATTCCTCCAAAGTAGCAATAAGTTTGTTTATGTCTTGAGAAGCATTGTGAGCGACTAAGGGCATACCTTTTATGAGAGTTTCAATCTCGCCCCAAACCTCTTGAAGCGTTGGTGCATTTATGAGTTCGCTCTCGTCTATTTGATGAATCATTTGCGCCATTGGACTTAATTGGACCTTATACAAATCCTCATCATCGTCAGCTTCATCGTCAGTAAAACTAAACGTGATGTCAAATGGTTGTGGTCTTACTAAAGATTCAAATGTCGAAGTCAAAACTCCATTTTCAAACAATGCCACACCAATTTCACAAATGCTATTTGGCTCTGAATTAGCCATTTCAATGTCAAAAAGTACAAATGAGTCCATTTCCTGCCCTTTCTCTTTCTGTTATCCACACTAAGACAAGCTGCCGACATAGACACCCATAAGGGAACATTACTTGTCGGTAAGTTTTATTAGGCTAAAACCATGAAGAAGCCGCTATCTGAGACCCACCCTGAGTTAGCTGCTGAATGGCATCCAACGCTAAACGGGGATTTAACCCCAGATAAAGTGTCCGCAGGATCCAATGTAAAAATTTGGTGGCTAGGTAACTGTGGGCATAAGTGGGAAGCGACAGTCAAATCTCGGAGTCAAGGCAGAGGTTGTGGATTTTGCTCTGGAAATAAAGTTCTAGTGGGACTTACAGATCTGCGAACAACCCACCCGGAAATAACCAAAGAGTGGCACCCAACACTTAACGGGGATAAGACTCCAGATAGATTTTCTGCTGGTTCTGGTAAGTCGGTTTGGTGGTTAGGCTCTTGTGGACATGAATGGGAAGCGACTATTAGCAATCGAACTTTTGCTAAAAGCAAGTGCCCCGTTTGCTTTGGAACTGAAACTTTAACCGGTTTCAATGATTTAGCAACAACGCACCCAGAATTAGCAGCTGAGTGGCACCCAACACTAAACGAAAATAAAGAGCCAAACCACTTCAGAGCAGGTTCAGGGGAAAAGGCATGGTGGCTAGGTAACTGTGGGCATACGTGGGAAGCGATAATATCCTCACGATCTCTGGTCTCTAGGAATTGCCCCTACTGCGCAGGAAGATTACTCCTTGCAGGTTTCAATGATTTAGCAACAACGCACCCAGAATTAGCAGCTGAGTGGCACCCAACACTAAACGGGAAACTCACGCCTCAATTGGTTTCAGGTGGAAAAAATGATATTGTTTGGTGGCTAGGTTCTTGCGGGCATAAATGGAGAGCAGGGATAAAGAGCAGGGTCCAAGGCAGAGGGTGCGGTTATTGTTCCGGAAATAGAGTTCTTGCAGGTTTCAATGATTTAGCAACAACGCACCCAGAATTAGCAGCTGAGTGGGATTTTTCAAAAAACACCATAAACCCAGAGGAAGTATCGTTTGGTTCTGGGGAACAGGTCTGGTGGGTAGGTGCTTGCAGGCACTCTTGGCGAGCACTAATTGCTGCTAGAGCATCGGGGACAGGTTGTCCTAAATGTGCAAAAGGCGGCTTTAGCTCAGTAGATCCTGGAACTCTTTATTTCCTTCATAACCCCGCTCTCCAATCGTTTAAAGTTGGGATTACGAATCGAGATAAAAAGTTCGATCGTATTCAAATGTTCAGTAAAAAAGGGTGGCAATTAGTCAAGTGCTGGCAATCAGACTCTGGTTTGATAATCCTCAACTGCGAAACGATATTCTTTAAGTGGCTTAGGCAAGATAGACGGATTCCCATTTATCTTGAGAAGTCAAATATTGGATCAATGAGAGGCGAAACCGAAACGTTCTCTGATTCGATATTGTCTCAAGCCGAGGTAATTTCAAAGATAGAAAGTATTCTCAAATCTTTCGAAGAAAGCGAATAGGAAATGCACGTAGAGTGCACGACAAAAACTAAAACTAAAGATATGCTTGATTTATCAAGGGTTTACGGACTCTTGCAAAGAGATTAGAAGGCTCTTGCTCTATCCACTGAGCTACGAGGGCATACTTTGCCATTTTAGAGCAAAAAGAGCATCGCTGGACTCTGGTAGTCTTTGAGTAATCCCCTCAAACTCAATGTAATCGGAGTTCTAATGTTCCGCCTTTCAAGATTGTCCCTGGCTAACCGTTCGGTAATTGCCCTAGTAACAGTGATTTTGGCTTTATTTGGTCTAATCTCGGTAAGCCAGCTGAAGCAAGAACTGTTCCCTTCTCTTGAATTCCCACAGGCTGCAGTAGTTACCAGCTATCCTGGTGCCTCACCTGAAGTTGTAGACACTCAAGTAAGCCGGGTTCTAGAAAGTGCTATTTCAACTCTTGAAGGCGTAACCACTACCTCATCAACTAGCCAGAGCAACCTTTCAACTGTGCGGGTTACATTTGAATTTGGAACTACCAGCGCAAAGGTAACTGAACTTCTAAACAACGCTGTTGACTCGGTGAAAGCCAATCTTCCAGATGCAGCCTCTCCTAAGGTATTTAGCGGTGGTCTAGAGACTATTCCAGTAGTGATCTTGAGCGTAACTCCCCCTTCCGATCAAACTGCGGAAATCAGTAAGTTACTACCTGATGTTGCCACAACCTTGTTTAAGAAGGTTCCGGGAGTAAGGGATGTTCAGATCGGCGGTATACAGGAATACCGTGTAAATCTTGAAATCAACCAGTTCCTGATGGCAACTTCAGGCCTGAATGCCCAATCTATCCAAACTGCTCTAAAAACTAATGGTTTTGTAGTTCCCGCCGGAACTCTAGAAGACAGTGAAGGTCAGATTACGGTAGAGGTTGGCTCACCGGTTGAATCAATCGAAGCGTTGAAATCTCTTCCCTTGAACGCAAACCTAACCCTAGGTGATGTTGCAAAGATCACCTATGACCCAGCCCCGATTACATCTATTTCTCGAGTTGATGGTAAGCCGTCATTAGCTATCGCCATTACTAAGACTCAAGAGGGTAACACAGTATCTATATCAGAGGCAATTAAGCCTCTGGAAAAAGAGCTTGTCGAGAAGCTTGGTGGCAAGGTTACCGTAAAGGAAACTTTCAACCAGGCACCGTTTATCAAAAAGTCAATTGAAGACCTAGTAAAAGAAGGTGGACTTGGTCTTAGCTTTGCCATCATCATCATTTTGATCTTCCTCACCTCTTGGCGCTCAACCCTGGTGACAGCCATCTCCATCCCAACATCACTGCTGGTGGCCTTTATCGGTCTATCCGGCTTCGGCTACTCACTAAACCTATTTACACTGAGTGCTTTGACTATTGCGATTGGTCGTGTTGTTGACGACTCAATTGTGGTTATTGAAAACATTAACCGTCACCTTTCTTATGGCGAGGAAAAGCTTGAAGCCATCCTCAACGCGGTTCGAGAAGTTGCCGGGGCAATCACCGCCGCCACCCTAACCACAGTGGCGGTGTTCTTACCTATCGCCGGTGTTGGCGGATTGGTCGGCCAGTTGTTTAGGCCATTCGCGCTAACTTTTGCTCTAGCGCTTATCGCCTCACTACTGGTCTCATTGACCATAGTTCCGGTAATCGCCTACTGGTTCCTAAAGAGTAAGCACGCTCTAGGAAAGCTAACTGAAGCCCAGCTAAAGAAGCAGACCGAGAAGATTCGCGCTGAAGAAAACGAGCGTGAGCGCAAGTCACTTCTGCAGCGCGCCTACCTACCGGTACTAAGACAAACCCAAAAGAGACCGGTAATCACGCTAGTTTCAGCATTTATTGTTCTAATCTTCACCTTTGGCCTTACCCCGTTCCTGAAGACCAACTTCATCGGTAATTCTGGATCAAACAGCTTTGCTATCGCACTTTCAGTGCCGCTTGGTAGTTCACTTGAGGACAAGTCAACAGCTGCCAAGGAAGTTGAGAAACAACTTCTTGAGACCGGTGACACTGAGGCCATCACCACCACTATCGGTTCAAATGACTCGAGAGTGGCCTTCGGTCAAACCGCGGGCGGTATCCAGTTCCAGGTGACCACTAAGGAAGGGGTAAACGGTGAGAGCTTCCAGGCTGAGATGAACAAGAAGTTCGCCACCTTGCCAAAGAAGTGGAAGGCTAAGTTCGAAAGCGGACAGTCCTTTGGATCGTCGGGAACTATCGATGTCACAGTCACTGCTAAAACTGACAGTCAACTTCGTGCTGGCATCGAAAAAGTGGTTGGTGCACTAAAGGGCAAGATTGAAAACGTTAGTCCGGAAATCACAACCACCCTTAGCGAGAAGCAGCGCACACTTAAAGTCACCGTTGATCGCAGAGCTGCCGCTCAGGTAGGACTTAGCGAGATCGCTATCGCTGGAATGGTATCCAGCGCGATGAGCCCGCAGGCTATCGGCACCATCAACATCGATAGCAAGTCGACTTCCATCTACGTCAAATCCAATAACGTTCCGGAAACCATCGATGAGGTAAAAGCCATCATGATTCCAACTATGACCGGCATGCGACCGCTGACCAGCCTTGCTGATGTTGAGGTTGCCCTTGTGCCAACCAAAGTAACCACCACGGATGGTGACCGAGCAGCAACTGTTTCACTAACTCCTGACGCAGATGCCAGCTTGACCACAATCACCATGAACGTGGTTGCGGAATTGGACAAGATCAAAAACGACATGCCGCTTGGAACATCACTGCTACCTCTTGGCGGAATCTCAGCAGACCAGGCCGAGTCATTCAACCAGTTGTTCCTAGCACTGCTTGCGGCCATCTGTATTGTTTACCTGATCATGGTGGCAACCTTTAGATCGTTGATGCAACCGCTAGTGTTGCTCATTTCCATTCCGTTTGCTGCAACTGGTGCATTCGTTGCGCTACTGATCACCAATACAGCTCTAGGTTTACCAGCGCTAATCGGTATGTTGCTACTGGTGGGTATCGTGGTAACCAACGCTATTGTTCTGATTGACCTAATCAATCAGTATCGCGCTCAGGGAGTTCCGCTTGAGGAAGCAATTATGGATGGTGCAAGACAGCGTCTAAGACCAATCCTAATGACCGCGCTGGCTACCATCGGTGCGCTAACACCGCTGGTTCTTGGCATCACCGGTTCGGGTGGATTCATTTCCCAGCCTCTAGGAATAGTTGTTGTGGGTGGACTGTTCTCATCAACTGTGCTCACGCTTGTCATTGTGCCTGTTCTCTACCGTCTGACCGAAGGCAGAAAAGAACGTCGCGCTCTCAAGAAGGCTCAAGCCTAAAGACTAGACTTTACCTGTCAGTAGGCAGAACTAAGTTGAGTGAATGATGAATATCCCCGAGTATCTAATCTGGATTGACTGCGAGATGACCGGTCTAAATCCGGAAAAAGATTGCCTAGTTGAAATAGCTGTTGTGATCACCGACATCCAGCTGAATGTGGTTGATCCTGGTTTGGATCTGGTTATCAAGCCTCGAGAAGATTCCCTAGCCGGTATGGGTGAGTATGTTCGAAACATGCACACCAACTCAGGTTTGATAAATGAATTCAGCGAGGGTTTAGAACTCAAGGATGCCGAAGCCAAGGTTTTGGAATACATCAAGAAGTTTGTGCCAACTGCCAATGTGGCCCCACTTGCTGGAAACACCATTGGCACCGACCGCATGTTCATCGCCCGCTACATGCCTGAACTAGATGCCCACCTGCACTACCGCAACATCGATGTTTCCACCATTAAGGAACTGGCTAAGCGCTGGTTTCCACGAGCATACTTCCAAGCTCCTAAAAAAGAAGGTGGCCACCGAGCTCTTGCTGACATTCTTGAGTCTATTGAGGAGCTCCGCCACTACCGGAGGAGCGTCTTTGTAGCTGAGCCTTCCTTGTCGCATGTTGAAGCCTCTAGCCCTGCGTCTGAAGACTGATAAACTCTAGAGGTTGCTTCTTTTGAAGCCATGGTGGGTATAGCTCAGCTGGTAGAGCGCCTGGTTGTGGTCCAGGATGTCGCGGGTTCAAGTCCCGTTACTCACCCCATTAGCCTTCAGGACAAAACATGAAACAGTTTCTACTAAACGTTCTAGACAGCCAAACCGGTTCAGCATCAGGCGACGAAATCGCCGAGATAGATGCTTTCAATGAAATGCTCCAGCAAAACGGGCACTGGGTTTATGCCAACGGTATCTCAGATCCCGAAGAGGCCGTGGTAATCGATAATCGCTTAGCTAAGGATGAGCTAACTGCTGGTCCGCTCTACAAAGAGGAAACCTATGTTTCAGGTTTCTGGATTATCAAAGCAGAAAACAAAGACCAAGCAATTCAGCTAGCTAAGTTAGGTTCAAAAGCCTGTAATCGAAGAGTTGAAGTTAGACCGTTGCACGGCTAGTTCTTACTGGCTCTTTCCAAAACCAGTTCTCTAACACGGGCAGCATCGGCCTGACCCTTCATAGCCTGCATCACCGCACCAATAACTGCACCCGCTGCTTGAACCTTACCTTCACGGATCTTTTCCAGAACATCAGGCTGCTTAGCCAAAGCTTCATCAATTGCTGCAATGAGTGCGCCGTCATCAGAAACAACTTCAAGTCCTTGGGATTTAACTATTTCCTCTGGGGAACCCTTACCGGCTAGAACCTCAGCAAGTACTGTTCTAGCGATACGGTCGTTGATTCGACCTTGCTCAACCAGGTTGGCTAGCTCGGCAACTTGCGCTGGAGTGATATTAATCTCTGAAACGTCTTTGTCTTCACTGTTGGCGATACGAGCAATCTCACCGGTATACCATTTTCTGGCTGCCTGAGGCTTAGCTCCTGCGGCAACGGCTTCCTCGATGTAATCGAGTAAGCCGGCGTTGACTACGTCTCTGAATTCCATTTCAGCAAAACCCCACTCGGCGGCAAGACGCTTGCGCTTTTCCGCTGGGTTCTCAGGAAGCGCTGCTCGTAATTTCTCGATCAGTTCTTCACTTGGCTTTACTGGAACTAAGTCAGGTTCAGGGAAATAACGATAGTCATCGGCATCTGACTTTGGTCGACCGGCACTGGTTGCACCCTTGTCCTCGTGCCAGTGGCGAGTCTCCTGTGTGATTGATCCGCCATCGGCAAGAATTTGCGCCTGGCGCTGAATCTCGTAGCGCACGGCTCGTTCGATGCTCCGCAGACTATTCACATTCTTGGTTTCGGTTCTGGTGCCAAGCTTTTCCTGACCTTTCGGTCTAAGCGACACGTTGGCATCGCATCTAACGTTGCCTCGCTCCATACGGGCATCGCTAACTCCCAACGCCTTGACAATCTCTCTAATTGATCTGACATAGGCTGCCGCTAGTTCTGGAGCTTCAGCACCTGCACCAAAAACCGGCTTGGTGACTATTTCAACTAGAGGAACACCGGCTCGGTTGTAATCAACCAGAGAGTATTCAGCACCGTGGATTCGCCCGGTAGCTCCACCGATGTGAGTTAGCTTTCCGGCATCTTCTTCCATGTGTGCTCGCTCAATCTGAACGGTGAACACCTTGCCGCTAGGCACCTCAACATCTAGGGCTCCGCCAAAAGCGATTGGCTCGTCATACTGCGAGGTTTGGAAGTTCTTAGCTAGATCTGGATAGAAATAGTTCTTTCGGGCAAATCTTCCGGTCGGTGCGATCTGGCAGCCGAGCGCAAGACCGATCGAGATTGAAGACTCAACTGCCTTGCGGTTCACCGCAGGAAGCGATCCTGGTAACCCTAGGCAAACGGGGCAAACATTGGTGTTTGGCTCGTCACCGAAATCGTTCTTGCAACCACAGAACATCTTGGTTTTGGTGTTCAACTCAACGTGAACTTCTAAACCAATCACAACTTCAAATAACTCAATTGCCTTTTCGTATTCCATCAGGTTAGCTTTAGCCATTAGTTCACCTCCAACTTCGGAGCAAAATCAATCATTCGCTTACCCCAGATGCCTTCGAGGATGCCTTCTAGTGCGGCACCAACTGAATAGAGCAAAGAGTCTTGGTAGCTCGGTGAGAGCATCTGGATACCAACCGGAAGATTGTCTTCATCGGCTAAACCAATTGGAACCGAGATGCCAGGAAGACCAGCTAGGTTTGCCGGAATTGTTGCGATGTCATTCAAATACATCGCTAGCGGGTCGGCTACCTTTTCCCCAAACTTAAACGCTGTGGTAGGTGCGGTAGGTGAAATCAAAACATCAGCCTTACTAAATGCATTAGCAAAATCACGCTGAATCAGTGTTCTAACCTTTTGCGCTGCACCGTAGAACTTGTCGAAAGATCCAGCCGATAGAGCGTAGGTGCCGAGAATAATTCGGCGCTTAACTTCAGGTCCAAAGCCAGCCTCACGAGTGGCAGCCATTACCCGCTCGATGGTCGGATTACCCTCAGGAGTTTGCCTCATGCCAAAGCGCACCGAGTCGAATTTTGCTAGGTTGCTCGAAGCTTCGGCTGGCAGGATCAGGTAGTAGGCATCAATTGCATATTCAAAACTTGGGCAATCAACCTCAACAATTTCACCACCGGCTTCGGTGATTAGTTTTAGTGCCTCGGCAAAACGGTTTCTAACCCCCTGCTGAAAACCCTCGCCAGATAGTTGTTTGATTAGTCCAAACTTCTTTCCTTTTAGCGAGCCACTTCTTGCCGCTTCAACCATGGAACCTAGGGAATCTGGCAGCGAGGTGCTGTCATTTGGATCGTGCCCTGCAATCACATCCTGCAATAGTGCGGCATCCAAAACGTTTCTAGCCACCGGACCAATCTGATCCAGCGATGAGGCAAGAGCGATAAGACCGTATCGAGATATTGCCCCGTAGGTTGGTTTGATTCCAACTGTTCCAGTAACAGCTGCTGGGAATCGAATTGAACCACCGGTATCGGAACCGATTGCCAAAGGTGCTTGGAAAGAGGAGATGACCGATGATGAGCCACCACCTGAACCACCTGGAGTTCTGGCTAGGTCCCAGGGGTTTTTCGAAGGACCGTAGGCTGAAAACTCAGTTGATGATCCCATGGCAAACTCATCGAGGTTGGTTTTACCAAGAATCGGCATAAGTTCTTGACGCAGCTTGGTAACTACAGTCGCATCGTATGGTGGAATCCAGCCTTCAAGAATCTTTGATCCTGCTGTGGTGGGTGCATCGGTAGTGGTCAGGTTGTCTTTAACAGCAATCGGTAATCCAGCTAACTTTGGTAGCTTCTCCCCCGCCTGACGTCTTTGGTCAACTTCCTTTGCAGTTGCCAGCGCGCTTTCTGAATTGACTACTAAAAACGAGTGAATTGCTCCGTCAACTTTTTCAATTTGATCTAGGTGAGCCTTGGTAATCTCAACCGATGAAGCTTCACCTGTGGCCATTAGTTCAACTAGCTCTGCTGCAGTTTTTTTGATGAGTTCAGACATTTTTACTCCTCATCCAAAATCGCTGCGACGCGGAATCTTCCCTGAGCGCTATCCGGGGCACCAGAGAGAGCCTGCTCCTGGGTTAGAGACGGCAAAACCTCATCTTCGCGGAACACATTGCTCAGCGGGATCGGGTGGCTTGTCGCCGGGGTGCTCTCATCAACAATGTTGGAGATTTTGGCTACCGAATCGACAATTACGCTCAGTTGTTCGGTGAAGCGAACTAACTCGGCTTCAGTTAGGTCAATTCTGGCTAAACCTGCCAAATGACGCACCAAATCAGGGGTTATCTCGGACATTGTTTTCCTTAGGACTAGATAAAACAAGTATATCGGGGCTGACAGCAATCCTTTTACTGGGCTAAACTTACATAGTTGCCCAGAGCCGGCAACAGGTATTTTCAGGAGAAAGCTAGATGGCCGAAGAAGAGAACTTTGACATTGTGATGCGCGGTTATGACCGCGAGCAGGTCGATAAGACCCTCGATGAAATGCGTCTAGAAATTGAGCATCTAAACAGTTATAACGAAGGTGCAGCCCAGGAAATATCGATCCTGAAGGCCGAGGTTGAAAACCTCAAGGAGCAGGTCAAAAAGGGTGGACCCAACGGTTATGCCGCCCTCGGTGCCCAATTTGAACAAACCCTAAGACTTGCCGAAGAACAAGCCAAGAAGATGATTGCCGATGCCGGTCAGGATGCCCTGCGTATCCGTGAAGAGGCCAAAGGTGAAGTTGACCTACTAAAGCGCACTGCCAAAGATAAGGCCGATCGCGTAGTTCAAGAAGCCGAAATCCGTATGGAGGAAGCCAGACTCGAATCTGACCGTAAGCAAGCAGAGCTCTTGAACGTCGCTGCTGCAGCGGCTGCCGAAGCAAGCGAGAAGATCGCTACCGCTCAACGAGAAGCTGGTGCCATCAAATCTGATGGCGAACGCTATGCCGCTGAACTTCGTGCCCAGGTTCACCGTGAGACCGAAGAGGCTAGAGCCCACGCCAATGAATTGAGCCAGCGAACTGCCCAGGCGAGAGTTGATCTAGAGGCAGAGCTAAAAGCCAAGCGTGATGAAGCTGAGCAGGAAGCCCTAAGAATTTATCAGGCCGCTGTTGCTCAGGCTCAGGCTGTTACCGAAGAAGCCAGCCGCACTTTGGCCGACTCTTCTGCTCGTGCCGCAGAAATTTTGGCTGAAGCAGAGCGCGTTTCCCGTGATGCCCGAAACACCAGAGACCAGATCCTAGAAGATTCTCAGCGTCGAGCAACCGAGCTAATTAACACCTCTCGTCGCCGTGCTGAAGTGCTTGCCAGAAAAGCTCAAGGTTATGCCGAAAATGCCATCAAAGATGCTAGGGAACGCCTCAACCGTCTTTCCGAAGAACGCGAAGAAGTTGCCGACTTCCTCGACTCGATGGGCAAACTTATGTCCACCGAGAGCATGGTGTCAGCAGACGAAGCAGACGTCAACAACAACTAGCTAGCTAGTTTTTTAGCAAACTCTTCTTCCGAAATAACAGGAACGCCGAGTGCTTCCGCTTTCGAGAGCTTGGAACCGGCGTTGGCTCCAGCAACCACAAACGCGGTGTTTTTCGAAACACTCGATGCGGCCTTGCCTCCGTTAGTAATAATCAATTCTTCGATTTGCTCACGGGTGTAGTTCGCAAGGGTTCCGGTGACGACAATACTCAAACCGCTAAATACCCCGTCGCCAGAAGTTTTCGAGCCAGGACCTAGGTGATCGGGAATTTCTAGCAGTACCCCGGATGCCCGCCAAGACTCGATGAGGTTTTTGTGCCAATCGACCTGAATCCAATCCTTTAGCGATTTGGCAAGAATTGGCCCTACCCCATCAACTTCCGAAAGCTCATCCTCACTGGCGTCGAAGATTCGGTCTATAGAGCCAAAATGATTAGCAAGAGCTCTAGCCGCAACAGGACCGACATGACGGATAGATAGCGCAACCAAGATTCGCCACAGCGGTCTAGTTTTTGCCTCATCGATGTTTTTTAGAAGTTTGATGGCAACTTCAGCTGGGACTAAGCCCTTCTGCTTATCCTGCTTACTAAAGAAGGCGACGATTTTAGGTTTACCTTCTTCATCTAATTTAGGTAGACCGGTGTCGGGGTCTAATACATAAGCCTTGATTGGCAGAAGTTGATCCATGGTCAGGTTGAACAAATCTGCTTCAGAGCGAAGAGGTGCCGTTTTCGGCTCCACCGGCTGGGTAAGGGCAACCGCAGCAACATAGCCCAGCGCCTCGATATCAAGCACCGATCGAGAACCTATATAGGCAACTCGTTCACGTAACTGAGCCGGACAGTTCTCATTGTTCTGGCATCGCAGATCGACATCGCCTTCGGAAGCTGGAGCTAGTTTTGCCCCACAATCCGGACAGACCTTTGGCATAACAAACGGCTTTTCAGCTCCAGTTCTTAGTTCAACAACTGGACCCAGGATTTCAGGTATCACATCACCGGCCTTGCGAATAACCACCGTGTCACCGATTAGCACGCCTTTGGCCTTAACCACATCCTGATTATGCAAGGTAGCGAACTCGATTGTTGAACCAGCGACTTTCACTGGTTCAACAACAGCGTAAGGTGTTGCCCTACCAGTTCTGCCGATGGAAACTCTTATGTCCAGCAGTTTGGTGTTCACCTGTTCAGGCGGATATTTATAAGCAACTGCCCAACGCGGCGCTCTTGCCGTAAAACCAAGCTCTTTTTGTTCACTGAGCGAATCGACTTTCACTACAACGCCGTCTATCTCGTGTTCCAGATCATGGCGGTGTTCTTTAAAGTTAGCTATGTATTTACTTACCTCATCGATACCTTCAACTACCTTGTATCTCGATGAAGTCGGTAATCCCCAACTTTTGAGCAATTCATAAAGTTCGCTCTGATAGCGAAAAGGGGCATCTGGCCAAGCACCGATGCCGTGCACCAACATCTGTAGCGGCCTTGAAGCAGTAACTGCTGAATCTTTTTGTCTAAGTGATCCACTGGCTGAGTTTCTAGGATTGGCAAACGGAGCCTTACCGCTAGCCACTAGACCGGCATTTAGCTTGTCAAAATCGGCGACTGCGAAAAATATTTCGCCACGCACCTCAACAACCGGCGGAATGTTTTTACCGGTTAGCTTATGGGGAATCTGCTTTATGGTCTTGACGTTATTGGTCACATCCTCACCGACCACACCGTCTCCCCTTGTCGCAGCCGAGATGAGAACTCCATTTTGATAGCGCAGGTTAATTGCCAAACCATCTATTTTTAGTTCACACAGAAACCTAGTGGTACCCACTCGATTGGCCCAAGCCTTCAACTCGGTTTCATCGAAGGCGTTATCTAGCGACCACATCCGCTCTAGATGTTCTACCGGTGCGAAAGCCTCATTGGCCGAACCGCCTACGCTTTGAGTTGGTGAATCTCCGGTAATTAGTTCTGGGTGTTTAGCTTCAAGTAATTCAAGTTCTTTCATTAACTTGTCATACTCGGCATCGCTAATCAGAATTGAGTTTTCCTGGTAGTAAGCGCGACGGTGTCGATTGATCTCATCGACCAGAAAAGCTATTCGTTCAGCGGGAGTGGGCACCTTATAAGCCTATTTTGAGCCGCTTCGGTTTATTCGATGCTCGCCGAGGCTGTTGAGAACTCGCTCACGGCTGACACTGTTGCGTCAATGGTGGTCTGGGCCAGAACCCGAGTGCCAAGATAAATCACTGCGGTCTGACCAGGGGCTACCCCGAGGATTGGCTCATCCAAACGAATTATCATTTCATTTTCGGTAACCGAAACCTGGCATGGCACTTGCTCGCCGTGAGCTCTGACTTGAACATGTGCTGCGAAGAATTCACTGGCATCGGGCTTTGGCTTACCGCACCAGCTAAATTTCTTGCCGGAAAGTTCCTTTACTGCCAGCGCTGCTGCTGGGCCAACTACAACTCGATTACTTTTCACATCAACCGCCAAAACATATCTTGGCTTGCCATCGCTAGCTGGTCTGCCAAGTTGCAGTCCTTTGCGCTGTCCCACTGTGAAGCCGTGCGCTCCCTGATGACTTCCCAGAACGTTACCGTCCATGTCAACAATCTCACCGGAGGTGCTACCCAGACGATCGGCCAACCAGTCCTGGGTGTCCCCCTCTGGGATAAAACAGATGTCATAGGAGTCTGGTTTAGCTGCAACCGATAATCCGCGTTCAGCAGCTTCTTTTCTAATCAAATCTTTGCTGGCGGTATGTCCTAATGGAAACATCGAGTGTTTCAGCTGCTCTGCGGTCAGCACTCCTAAAACATAGCTTTGATCTTTAGCTAGCGCTTCAGAGCGGTGGAGCTCAAGGTTACCTTCAGAATCTTCCAAGATGCTTGCGTAGTGACCAGTGCAGATTGCATCAAAGCCTAAAGCTAAACCTTTTTCCAAGAGCGCGGCAAACTTGATTCTTTCATTGCAGCGCATACAGGGATTAGGAGTTCTTCCAGATTCATACTCGGCGATAAAGTCGTCTACTACTTCTAATTTAAATTTCTCACTGAAATCCCAAACATAAAAGGGAATACCTAAAACATTTGCCGCTCGCTGGGCATCCATGCTGTCTTCGATCGTGCAGCAGCCTCTTGAACCGGTGCGTAAAGTGCCGGGCATGCGAGACAAAGCTAGATGAACACCAACAACCTCGTGACCTGCTTCCACTGCCCTTGCCGCGGCAACCGCACTGTCTACGCCACCGCTCATAGCGGCTAGGACCTTCATTTGTTACCTCCAGATGATGGCAAGCCGGCCTTTAGAGCTGAGGTTACCGCGGCAGGTAAGGCAGAAAGAAAACCATCGATGTCTTCCCTGGTGGTTTTATTACCTAAGGTCATGCGCAGGCAGCCATTGGCTTCCGACTCGGATCTACCCATGGCAATAAGAACATGGCTAGGTCCATTTACTCCAGCTTGGCAAGCCGAACCGGTCGAAACGGCGATGCCCTGTTGGTCCAAAAGAAAAAGTAGCGAATCCCCCGAGCAACCGTGAAAAATGAAATGCGCGTTGTTTGGTAAACGATCAGTCAAAGTTCCAGTGAACTGAGCCACATCAGTAACCTTGGAAACTCCTTCGATTAGATAATCTCTAAGTTCAGCGAGTCTTGAGGCCTCAGCTGGAAGTTCTCGAACTGCAATCTCAGCAGCATGGGCAAAAGCCTTCGCCGCTGGAGCATTCATTGTGCCAGAGCGCAGCCCGCGCTCTTGACCCCCACCGTGAATTAGTGAAACTAGTTTGGTAGCTCGCGAAACAATAAGTGCGCCGACACCGATGGGTCCACCAACTTTGTGGGCGGAGACGCTAAGGGTTGCGAGCCCTGAATCCTTGAATGAAATAGGTGTGTGGCCAAAAGCTGCCACGGCATCTGAGTGAACTGGAATCGAATATTCTGCAGCAAGTTTGGTCACAGTTTCGATATCGGTTATCACGCCGGTTTCGTTGTTTGCCCACATCAAACTGATCAGGGCTATCTTCTGGTGCTCGGTTGCAATAATTTCAGCAAGCTTTTCCAGATCAACTTCGCCGTTTGCTGACACCGGTAACCAGATAACCACGGCACCGTCGTGCTTTTCTAGCCATTCAATTGGATCGATAACTGCGTGATGCTCGGTACCGGCAGAGATAATTATGTTTCGATTGTTGTCTTCTTCCCGGCGCTGCCAATACAAGCCCTTGATGGCCGTGTTGTTGCTCTCCGTGCCGCCGGATGTGAAGATTACCTCACTGCGATTACAGCCCAGGCAATTAGCTAACTGCTCTCTTGCTTCTTCAAGTGCTTTGCGAACGGCTTGTCCGGAGGTGTGAACCGAAGATGGATTACCTAGTTCTTTTAGGTAGTGGACATAGCTGTCCAGCACCTCATCGCGGATGGGTGTGGTTGCCGCATAGTCAAGATAAATTGCCATCTCTAGAACATTTTCACCGCTAATTGCTTACGAGCCTGAATAACCGCAGGGTGATTCTTGCCCGTGGCATTGAATAATTCAAGCAGGTGGCTAATCAACTGAGCGCGATCGTCAGCCTGATCAAAATAATCCAGCAGCAGCTTGAACGCGGTCTCAGCATCTCCGATAGCTAAAAGGTAATCGGCTTTTCTAGTTAGCTCAGCCTGGGTCTTAGGGTTGGCTGCTAGTTCTACTTCCAGATTTCCCGAATAGGTTCTGGCTACCAGCTTGACCTGAGCCAAACGCTCGATCAAAGTTTCATCGTTTGGTCGTTCCTGCAGTTCCTTCTGATAGATCGCTACTGCGCTATCAAAATCACCGTTCTCCATAGCATCCAAGGCCGCCTGCTCATTTGGGCTAAGTTGAGGTTCTGGCTGGCTGGCGGTATCCCCGACCACCAGGCGACCATCTAGGCCTTGACTTTTAGCCAGTTCAATCAATTTGTCTAGGAAAGTAATCAAATCGGTTTCCGACTGATCTCCTTGGAATAGTGGTCTCGGCTCACCGGCGAGAATCATGGCAACTGTGGCTGGGGTGTTGATTCCAAAAGCCTCGGCAAGTTTTGGTTGAGCGATGACGTCTAGCTTTGCCAGGAACCAAGTTCCCGCTGAACTATCAGATAGCTTTTCCAGTTTGCTGTTTAGCGAGATGCTCTCGGCACTCGCACTATCCCAAAAACTCACAATCACAGGGACGACATTCGATATTTCAATTACCGAACGGACCAACTGCTCTGAAAGCTCGATAGAAAATGCGGGAACGGTGACGGTCTTTACTGCACCTTTCCCGTCGATTTTCTCCTTAACTACCTTGTTGGCAAGCGCTGATAGGTCAACGGCACCGCGAATGGAAGAATTTAGCTCGCTCAATCTAGTGCCTTTACGCTAAGGATTCCTTGGGATGCACCAACTAGGCGTATCTTCTCTTCCGAGCCGGCAACAGGTACATAGAAGAGCATCATATTCTCATAGACGATCTTGAGGCCGGTTGGTGAACCAGGAGCATTCAGAAGAATTTTGTGATCTAATTCGGTGACCGATACCGCGGCACCTCTGACCTGAGGTCTAATAATCGAGGTGTCGTTCATGGCAACCGCCACTAAACCACCTGATTCTAGAGTCAACATACCCAGGATATTCGGGTTACCGAGACTGTGCTGGTATCTAATGGCAACTTTTATCTTCTTCAGCTTTTCAATATTGTCAGCCTGGTCCTGAGATCTAGCCGCATAGAACTGGTCGGCAGAAAGATCAAACATGTCAAAGAATTTGCTAGTTGAACCCTTGTTGATTACATCCCCGTACTTAAATGGAATTCCCCTGAGCTTAGTAGCTAAATACTCGTTATCGGCATCAACTGAAATTGCGCCAATGTCTTGAGCTGCAACGGCTGGGAAGAAATCGGTAGGTAGAAGATCAATTAGATACCAGAGCTTGTAATTTTCACGCGGGGTTGCCTGCTGCAAGACGAGCATCTGCGGATTTCTGGTCGTGGTTTCTGTTTTTGTAACAACCATGATGGTTCTAGGCTGCCAGCCAAGTTCTTCTGCCGGTAGTTGCATCGGCAGTGCCACAGTGATTGGGTTAGCCACAATATCTGGCAGCTTCGGTATCTTCTTGTTCTTGGTTTGAAGGAAGTATTGAATCTTCCTAGTCTCCAATGCTGGACCGGCCACGCGACTCAGTAGGAGGGGTTCATCGCGGTTAGTATCAGCGTTCTTAACCGTTGAGGCAACTTCACGCACGATTCGCTGCAGTTGAGCGTCATTGACCACCACGGTTGCAGCTTTTGGTAAACCAGATTCGGTTTGCGTAGCCTCTTGTTGGTTACCAGCACAACCTGATAGCAGCGAAAGGGTGATCAAACTGGCTGGAACGATTGCTACTTTCCTGCCCACCCGACGTCTCCCGCGAACTGGAACATCAGATTTGATTCGCTTGCGATATTTAGGTCCAGTCGGCGCCTTTGGGATTCGACGACGTGGACCGCGCAATCTGCGAATTTTACGTAGCGTCCAGAAATTCAAAATCAGGCCAATCAGGAGCAAAACAAGTCCACCAATTATCAGCACAAGAGGCCAGTTGATCAGATTATTCACTTGCCAAATAACTGAAATGTCCTTTGGGGCATGCTTAAAGCCGTCGCTGGCCAACAAAATAGCTGTGTCTTCTGCCATGTCGACTTTGGTGTTGAGGTTGTTCTTCACCTTCACAGCAGTGCGCCACATGTCGCTACCTTCTGGGTTAGCGTTTTCGCCACCAGCGGTAATAACGGTCACATCTGGCTTATCAGCGTTAGTCAGATTAAGTCGAACAAAATTGCTAGTTCCAATCCAGTCCTGAATATCCCGCTGCCTAGCATCGGCGTAAAAGATCTCATCAGTTCCCGAGGCCCTAACAGAAACCTCTCCAGGGAACTTTGTCAGGGTTGAAGTTGGGATAACCGCGTATGAATAGGCCGAGTCTAGTTCGAAGTCCACCTGATGCCGGCTGGCGTCATCAAAGGGGCCCTTTATAGCCACCCCGATCAGCACCAAAGCAGCCGAGAGGGCAATTAGCACGGTGGCTATAACAAACCGCATACGGCTCCTTTCAGGCTAAACTTGGGGGAAGCAAGACAACTCGTCTATTCTACCGAAGCCCTAAGGAGAGCCCCTTGGCAGCCGAAGAGACCGAATTCCCGGTGGTAATGCGCGGTTATGACCGTGGAGCCGTGGATGACAGTATCAGGGATTTCCGCCGTGAACTGCTCAATCTGACCAACCTCAATAGCCAGTTGGCTGCGGAGTTACGCGAGGCACAAAATCGGCTAATTCTTCTAGAAACCGAGCTTGCCGAGAACAAAAACCCAAGTTACGCCGGAGTTGGGGCCAAAGCGGCCCAAATACTGGCCTCTGCCGAAGAATTGGCACTAAAACTGGTTGCCGATGCCGAAAATGAGCGTGAGGCGATGCTTGCCGCTGCAATTTCAGCGGTGGAACAGCAAAAAAGTGACGGCCAAGACTTCTATGACCAGCTGGTAGCCGAGGCTAACCGTCGAGCTGATCGAATAATCAACTCATCAAAAAATGACTATGACGAGGTGATGGCTAAAGCCAAGGCTGAAGCCGAACAGATGGTCGACGAGGCTGTCCGCGAGGCAGGTGCCATCCGCGGTGCGGTAGCCACCGAGGTCGCTCGCATGCGTGCAACAGCAAAGCGCGAGATTGAAGTGAAGCAGGCTGAAGCCGACCGCGCACTTGCCGAACGCAGATTGATTATCGAACGCCAATTACAGCAACCGCTGAGCCAGGCTTTAGTCGATGCCACCTTAAGTGAGCAGGCTCGAATAGATCTCAACCTAGAACTAACTGCAAGACGAGCTGAGGCCGAGGCGGAATATCAACGCAAATACCAAGATGCTGTTGCTAAGACTCAAAAGTATCTCGATGATGCAAACTCGCAGCTTTCTAATGCGCTAACCAGGGTAGCTGCAGCCAAACTTGAAGCCGAAACTCTAGAGGCTGGGGCTCGATCGATAAACAAATCGAGTACTGAGCAGGCCAGACTAAAGGCAGAGCAGATTATCGCTGCTGCCGAAATAGAAGCCAGAAATATTATTTCTGGAACGCAGAGTAAAGTGGCCGAGCGTTTGAGCCAACTGGAATCTGCCGAACGTAAACTAAAACACGAACGCGATAGCATTCTGGTTTATCTGGAAAATCTGAAACAGGTTATTGACCAAATTAAAAGAGACGTTTAGGCGTTAGCTAAGGAGTGGGGATGTCAAAGCCGAGTCAAATTAGAGTTAGCCACGCTTATCAAATCGGTCTGCTCGGTGGGCTAGGAGTGCTCACTGCCGTAATGCTGGGGAATGCGCTGTTGTCGATAGCGAGCATTATCACTTCGGTAATCACCGCTCTATTTATCGCCTTAGGGCTTGAACCGCTGATTCAAATCCTAGAAAAAAGGGTTAGGAAACGCGGCATCGCAATCAGCATCGTTGGGCTAGGAATAACTGGATTAATAACCGGTGTCATAGTGGTTATCCTTCCCCCGCTAATTAGCCAAACAGGTCAGTTCGTTACGCACCTTCCAGAATTACTAAATGGCCTGGTGCAAACACCTTGGATAAACGATTTAGATACCAGATTTGACGGGGCAATTAGTAATGCACTGAGTAGTTCTGGTGAATACCTATCGGATAGCAAGAACTGGCCGAACCTGCTCGGTGGGGTTGTCCAGGTGGGAATAACAATATTCAACGGAGCACTAGCTTTTCTGACAGTTACCATTTTGACCATCTACTTCATGAGCTCACTGCACTCAATCAAGAGCGTGGTGGTAAACCTAGTTGCCAAGTCAAAACGAACTCAGGTAGCTCATATCGTTGAGCAAGTAGTCTCTTCAGTTGGTAGATACGTGATGGGTCAGGTGAGCGTTGCCTCAATCAACGCCTCAATAGTGTTCATTACCCTGCTTATTGCCGGAGTGGAGTATGCGGTTGTTTTGGCCTTTATTGACTTCCTGCTGGTTCTAGTTCCTGTGGTTGGTTCAGTCTCAGGAGCAGCAATAGTTGTCCTGATTACCGCCGCAACCATGCCGCCAGAAACCACTATCGCTGTGGCAATAGTAGTGATCCTCTACACCCAGCTGGAGGCCTACCTTGTTGCGCCAAGAATCATGAAGCGTGCTGTCAATGTTCCAGCGGCACTGGTTATGGTCTCGGCTCTAGCTGGTGGTGCATTGCTTGGTATTTTAGGAGCGCTTCTAGCCATTCCTGTGGCCGCCACCTTGTTATTGATTCTTAGAGAGGTTTGGGTTCCAGCCCAAAATAAGCGTTAGTAAAAATCAGGCAGAGGTGACTTTGCCGGGTTCACAACCCTGACGATCTCATCCAAAACTCGCTTTGTCGCGTTTTCACCAACCCAAAGATGTTTTGCAGAGTCAACATTGATAAGTTCGATATGGTTCACAACGCTGAATCTTTGAGCAGCCTCAACCGGCTTCAGATAATCATCGTGTTCTGGAATTAGCGCAACCAAACGCTTTGTGGTTTCATTCCAACGCATCAACTCAGCTTCGGATGTTCGATGCAGTGGTGGAGACAAAAGTATTGCGCCTAAAACATTAAGTTCTGGCCCATACTTTAGTGCCAGCTCAGTTCCAAATGACCAGCCAACCAGATAGACATTCGGCAGGTTTCTTGAATGTGTGAACTCCACTGCCGCCTTCACATCAAAGCGTTCAGCAACCCCATTATCAAAGCTTCCCTCGCTTTTGCCGTGTGGCGACTCAGTGCCCCGAGTATTAAATCTAAGCACTGCAAGATCGGCGAGGGCGGGAAGGCGATTGGCTGCCTTTCGATAGATATGTGAATCCATAAAGCCACCTGCGGTCGGCAGTGGGTGCAGCATTACTAGGGTCGCCGACGGTTGATTAGTTTCGGGCAAGGCCAACTCGGCAACAAGTTTTAGGTTGTCATCGGTGGTTAGGCTAATAAGCTCACGCCTTGACGGTAACTCCACCGAGGATTTTATTTCAATTTGACTCAAAATAGCCTGCCCTGGAACTTTGCCCAACAGTTGGTGTGAAAGTGTCTGCGCTTATCTGTTCCCCCGTCAGTCTCCCAAGCGACGATGTGTGAGATCCCCGGCCCAAAGCTTTGATTACAGAAAGGACATATCCAACGCTTAGTTTGTTCAGCGGTTCGACCGGAAGTGGTCTGCACCGTGAACTCAATACCGTTTTTGATTTCTGTTCGGGCAATCCCTGAGCGAACATGCTCTAGATCGCTCGGTTCATCCTCACTGGAGCGCTTTGCTTTCTTGGGTCGATTGTTTCTAGGCATTTTTAGTACCAGTTGAACTTATTCGAGTGAGCCATGGCTCCACACGGTGCCCCGTATCGGTTCTTGATATAGCTGATACCCCAGCGAACTTGAGTTTCTGGGTTGGTTTGCCAGTCCGAACCCATCTCCGCCATCTTGGCACCGGGTAGCGACTGTGGAATACCGTATGCGCCAGAAGACTTGTTGTAGGCGTTCCACCTCCAGTTGGACTCTCTCTCCCAGAGTGCCACCAGACATGAATACTGATCTCTACCCCAGCCGTTATCGACAACCAGTTTGTAGGCATAGCCCTTAATTGTCCCGGTTGCCGGGGTGGCTGCGTTAGCCACATAAATAGCAGCTGCCTCGTCCCCGGTAACAACTTCCCAGCCACCTCGAGAAAAACTAATCTTCTGCTGAGATGCAAAACCATAGGTTTGTGATTCAGCAGAATTATCAAATTCAAAGGCATAGGCGCTAGATAAGGCTCCACCGTAAGGATCAACTGCGGTGACCAAGACATAGGATCCGGCAAAGACGAAGGCTATTGCGCTAAAGGCTAGATTACGGATTCGCTTCCCAAGCTCGAGGGATTTCAACTTTTCCGAAAATTGTGTTCCAAAAAGTCGATTAAATATACGCTGGCGCAAAGTAGGGCGAACCATTTCATATCTGCCCATGCTTCACCGCCTCCGTCTCAAAAGACAAGTTTAGCCGATAGCAGTTATTTTACCCCGCTGGAATACGGCGGTCAGGGCAGGTCTTGAGAACATTGGCCATGGCATCATGCTCAGCCCTAGTTACCCACAGTTTGTATTTATACTTGACGGCAATTTGCCTAGCCACATAAGGGCACCAGAAGGCTCCTCTGGGTGGCAGCCAGCTCGCTGCATCACTGTCGCTTTTCTGGCCATTGGTTGGCCCGTCCACTGCAATTAGGTTCAACGGGTCGTTATAGAAGTTATAGCGCTGGGTGGAGGTTAGTTTCTGTGCACCTTTTTGCCAGGCATCGCTAACGGCAACCACGTGATCAATTTGAACAGCATTTGATGTTCCAACGCCGCGCACAAAATTGATCACCTTGCCGGTGTAAGGGTCGATTAGTGTTCCAGTTGCAACTGTGCAATCAGGCGATGATCGCCAGGTAATGTTCTTCAGGTCTCTGGCCAAAATGTAGTTTCTGGTGTCACAACTTCCGATTGAACCCCAGCCATCGCTGAATAGGTCTCGGTCATAGCCGGTCTTCGGGGCCCTGCCCTTGATGGCTAGTTTTGCCAGAATAGTTGTTGCCTTTGGTTGAGCTGCCTGAACATCGCTTGCAGCTAGACCAAACAGAAGTCCAACTGCGACAAAACTAGCGAGAAGTTTGGCCGATGATACCCTCACGTTGGATGAGCTCGACAATTTTGTCAATGAAAGCGTCCACCTGGTGTTCGGCATACCCACCTCGTTTCGTCTTGAACACACTAAGCCTTACATCCTTTGCCGTCAGTTGACTAGTGCCAGCTAAGTGTGTTGCAAGTTGAGAACAAAGCCTATCTACCTGTTTACAGTTATAACCCTGATTCGGCCAACGACGTCTGGAAAACTTCTTTTTTGCTTTTCGATTTACCCTAGAGCCAAGTAGTTCTCGAAGCTCTGTCAAATCCGCAACAAACTGTCCGTAACCAAAACGTGCCAACTGACGCTCGAGTTCTCGCTGGGCAAATATGTCTTCTAGCTTTTCCATGGCTGAATCAACTGCCGAAATTGAATAACCGTGTTTTTCAAGATCGAATCGACTCTCCCGAACAGCCTTTACCGTGAATATTTCAACAGTTGCATCAAGATACTGTCTTCTAGCCTGCTCCATGAACGAGTTCACCTGATTGACGTTATAGCCCACCCGCTCCGCTCTAGCAAAAAGCTCATTAGCCATTAGAAGAACCTCGTAACAAAAACCATCATCAGGTAACCGGTTAAACAAGCCGGCAACATGGAGTCCAAGCGGTCCATCATCCCACCATGTCCAGGAATCAAACTTGACATGTCCTTAACCCCAAGATCACGCTTGATTAGCGATTCAGCAAAATCACCAAGAACCGCGGAAAGTAAAACCACTGCTGCAATCACGAAAGCAAACCACCAGGGTAATTGCAAAAGCCAGCTGGTTTGCACCAAGGTGCTGGCTATGGCAAACAGCACCGAAACGAAGAAACCCTCCCAGGTTTTCTTTGGACTAACTTTAGGTAGCATCGGCGTCTTACCTATTTTTCGACCAAATAGATAAGCGCTGCTATCAATCAGGATTACTGTGGTTACCACGGTGATTACCCAGTACTTGCCCTCGACAAAGCCATCGTGTGCTGGCTCAGCCAACAACAGAGCTGCAAAGCTCATGGTCAGTGGAATGTAAATCACAACAAAAGCCGAAGCTGAGAAGTCTCGAATGATTTCGGCAAAGCTTCTTTCAAGTGATGCTCGTTGAACCAGCAACTCGACTCCACGCCAAAGCATCAGTAAACCAACTAGGGCTAAAACCGAAAGCCATTGCGCCCGTTCACCACCAAAGTAGGTGATGGGCATCACCAGTGCCGAGCCAACTGCGACCGGAAGGCGAGGAACCTGCCAGTTTTTCTGCCTTAGCGCCGAACACAATTCCCATGCTCCGGCTGCGGAAACTACCGCGATTAATAAAATAAATAACTCTTTGACGATTAGAACTGAAAACAGAAAGGCCCCGGCAAGCAGTAACCCGTAGATGACTGCCTGGGATACCGATCTACCTTTGCTTTCTGTCTCAGACAAGGCTAAACCTCAAGCAGTTCGGTTTCTTTGCGCTTTAGTGCCTCATCGATGTGATCGACATGTGTCTTGGTAACAGCCTCGAGCTCCTTCTCAGCTCTTGCTAAATCATCATCGCCAGCCAAGCCATCCTTTTTAAGTGCATCTAGCTCGTCCTTGGCCTTGCGTCTAATGTTTCTGACCGAGACTCGGTGATCTTCAGCTTTGTTTCTAACAATCTTGACGTAATCCTTGCGACGCTCCTCGGTTAGCTCTGGAAGCGAAACCCTGATTAGGTTGCCGTCGTTGGTTGGGTTGGCACCAAGATTTGGCATGTCCCTGATTGCTTTTTCGATAGCAGCAAGAGCACCCTTGTCGTAAGGGGTAACCACTATTGTTCTAGCTTCTGGATTTGCAATTGATCCTAGAGAAGATAGCGCAGTTGGGGTGCCGTAGTAATCCACCATGAGTTTCTGGAACAGCGCGGGGTTAGCTCTGCCGCTTCTAATAGTGGCAAAGTCCTCTTTCGCAGATTCAACCGCCTTGTTCATCTTGTCGGTTGCGGTAGCAAGTATTTCCTGAATCATGGTTCTCCTTTTGAAACTTAGGTTAGGCCCTAACCGTGGTACCGATCTTCTTACCCAGTAGCGCCTTGGTGATATTACCTTCCGGTTGCATTCCGAAGACCACCATTGGAATGTTGTTGTCCATGCAAAGACTGAAAGCTGTTGAATCAACAACCTTTAGCTTTTTCACCAAAGCTTCCTGGTAGGTAAGTTCGTCAAGCTTTTTGGCCTTTGGATCTTTTTTCGGATCTGCCGAGTAAACACCATCGACACCATTTTTAGCGACCAAGATTTCCTTGGCATGAATCTCTAGGGCACGTTGAGCAGCCACCGTGTCGGTTGAGAAATACGGGAGACCAGCACCGGCACCGAAAATAACCACTCGACCTTTTTCCATGTGTCTTATTGCCCTTAGTGGGATATAAGGTTCAGTGACCTGAGCCATAGAAATCGCTGACTGCACTCTGGTATCGCAACCTGCCTGCTCTAGAAAATCCTGCAGTGCTAGTGCATTCATTACGGTACCCAACATACCCATGTAGTCGGCACGAGCCCGATCCATCCCGCGCTGCGATAACTCAGCTCCGCGGAAGAAGTTTCCACCACCTACCACGATGGCGATTTGAACCTTTTTTGCAGCCTCCGCTATTTCCCTAGCGATTCCAGAAACTATATCCGGGTTTACCCCAAGTGTTCCCCCACCAAAAGCTTCACCAGATAATTTCAGTAAGACACGACGTTGAGTTGATGGCATGGCTATCCCTCTCAAAAACCTTTTCTCATCTAGTTTAGGCTCTGGCCTAGGCAAAAGGCCCGGTCATCAGACCGAGCCTTTAGCAATTTTGGAACTATTTAAGCGCCGACGCGGAATCTAGCGAAAGCCGAAATTGTAATTCCGTGCTGTTCTAGAACCTTACCTACGCTGACCTTGTTGTCCTTAGCGAAGTCCTGCTCAAGTAGGCAGTTCTCCTTGAAGAACCCCTTCACGCGGCCTTCGACGATCTTTTCCAAAGCAGCTTCAGGCTTACCCTCGTTGCGGGCAGTTTCGGCGGCGATTCTGCGCTCTGTCTCAACAATGTCAGCGGGGACATCTGCAGAGGTTAGATAAGTTGGGCTGAATGCGGCGATGTGAACTGCAACATCGTGCGCGGTCTCAACATCGCTACCCTTGAAAGCAACCAAGACGCCAACCTGAGGAGGCAGGTCCTTAGAGGTGCGGTGCAGGTAAGCATCGATGTTCTCATCAGCAACAACAGCAATGCGACGAAGTTCAACTTTCTCACCCATGATTGCGGCTTCGTCAGTGATTGCATCGGCAACGGTCTTGCCAGCTACTGGAGCTGCCAATGCGGCATCCAAGCTCTCTGCTCCGGCGGCGGCAATTGCATCGGCAATCTGATCGCCTAGAGCTACGAACTTTTCAGCCTTAGCAACGAAGTCGGTCTCACAAGCCAACTCGACAAGGTAACCCTTGCCAGCGTTGACACGTGCGATAACGATTCCGTTTGAAGTGGTGCGACCTTCACGCTTGGTAACGCCCTTTAGACCCTTGAGTCTTAGAACTTCCATAGCCTTGTCTAGATCACCATTGGCTTCATCTAGGGCTGCCTTGCAGTCCATCATGCCAGCGCCGGAACGCTCGCGAAGAGTCTTCACATCTGCTGCGGTGTAGTTAGCCATTACTCTGCTTCCTTTGCGGTCTCTTCTTTAACTTCTTCTTCAGCAACAGCCTCAACAGCTGGTTGTGCCTCGGCCTGAGCCTTAGCTGAATCTAGAAGCTCCTGCTCCCAGTCAGCAAGTGGCTGAACTTCTTCAGGCTTGGAGTGCTTCTTCTTTAGACCCTCAGCAACCGCGTCAGCAATTACTCGGGTTAGCAGGTGAACTGAACGAATAGCATCGTCGTTACCTGGAATACCGATAGTGACCTCATCTGGATCACAGTTGGTGTCAAGAATTCCAATAACAGGAATACCAAGCTTCTTTGCCTCAGTGATGGCTAGGTGCTCCTTGATTGTGTCGACAACCCAGATCGCTGAAGGAGTCTTGGTTACGTTACGAACACCACCTAGGGTCTTTTCTAGCTTGCTCTTCTCACGAGAAAGAATAAGTAGTTCCTTCTTGGTGTAGCCAGACTTCTTGGTGTCCTGGAAGTCCATGGTCTCAAGTTCCTTTAGTCGAGCTAGACGCTTAGAAACGGTTGAGAAGTTGGTGAGAAGTCCACCCAACCAACGCTCGTTGATGTATGGCATACCAACACGCTGCGCTTCAGTAGCGATAGCTTCCTGCGCCTGCTTCTTGGTTCCAACGAACAAGATTGATCCACCGTTTGCAACGATGTCTCTTACGAATTCGTAAGCCTTGTCAATGTGGGTTAGTGACTTCTGTAAGTCAATGATGTAAATACCTGAACGATCGGTCAGGATGTATCTCTTCATCTTTGGGTTCCAGCGACGTGTCTGGTGCCCGAAGTGAACGCCGCTGTCTAGCAGCTGGCGCACTGTTACTACTGCCATGGCAGTATCTCCTTTTTGACGCAAGCTAATGCGTCGGTCAGTTAATGGCTAGGAACGGTTGTTCAAAGCCCCTGGTGTCGCAACCGATAAACCCAACGAATTGGGACCGACTATCGATTGTTATTCGACACGCGAAGTCGATAAGCACGCGAAAACCTAGGGTTCAAATCAAAGGATTTCTTGCGGACTTACCGCTTCCACAACTATACCAGCGAGCAAACCGGCTTTCCACCCCCAGAAAACAAGGCAAACGAAGCCTTAAAAACCCAGAAGAATCTATGCATGAAGGTCCTTTTTGCCACCCTAGCCTTGGTTTCAAGCCAAATCCCCGCTTCCGGCAATAACTGGCTTTATCCAGTCCCAGAAGGCTTTGTAATCAATCAGTATTACGCTCCAGCAGGAAAATACGCTTCCGGTCATCGGGGCATCGATCTTTATGCCGCTTTGAATCAGACAATCGTCGCACCAGAAAGTGGGCAGATTAGTTTCGTCGGTCAGGTTGGTTTTCGGAATGTAGTTACGATCGCTATCCCTACAGGAACCATCACCTTAGAGCCGGTTTGTTCAGACCAAGTTTCAGGAAGCCCGATAGTCAAAGGTGCCACCATTGGCACACTCTGCCAACCCGAAGAAAACTACAGCTGGCATTGCGCTAGCACCTGTTTGCACCTCGGCTTCAAAACTGAGAACGGTTACCTAAGTCCCGAGTTGTTCCTCGATGGTCTTAGTCCATCTCGGCTACTGCCCTAGGCCCTTGGATGAGCGTTTTTATAACCTTCACGCAGGCGTTCAACCGAGACATGAGTGTAAATCTGCGTGGTGCCTAAACTGGCATGACCGAGTAATTCCTGCACGGCACGAAGATCTGCTCCACCGTCTAAAAGATGCGTGGCAGCCGTGTGACGCAGCGTATGTGGGCCGGCAGCTCCAGTTGGTGTGTCCGCCAAAAGTTCAGCAACTAATTGATACACCGCCCTAACCCCCAAACGCTTGCCTTTGGAATTCAACAGCAATGCGCTTTGGCCTGGTTCAGTTAGGAATTTCTCTCGCACGGCTAAATACTCCTGCAGAGCGTCTCTGGCTGGTAAACCAAATGGAACGACTCTCTCCTTGGAACCCTTACCGATGACTCGAATAACATTCCTACCCAGATCAATCGATAAGACGTCTAACCCGCAAATTTCACTAACTCTAATCCCGGTTGCATATAGCAGCTCGAAAATGAATCGGTTTCTTACCATGACCGGTTCACCAGTTTCAGCAAGGGTTTTTAAGTGATCAAAAATTTCATTCAGTGAATCTTTAGCAACTACCTTAGGTAAGTGCCGCTTTGCTTTTGGGGATTTCAAACGTTGACCGGGATCTGCCTCTAGTAGCCCTTCACTATGGCACCAGGCGGTAAAAGATCTTATCGAAGCGCTCTTTCTAGCTAAAGTGCTATTTGCCGCTTCTCGCTGGCTTACCTGCCAGAGCCATTCCCGAAGTAGACCGAGGTCAAGATCTTTGAACTCTGATAACTTGCCATCTAGAAACCCAGCTAGATCTAACACATCACTTAGATAGCTCTTGACTGTATTCGGGGAATAACCGCGCAACGTGGCTAGCTGTTCGGCAAACCGATTTGCCAAACTAACCACTTCTGCATGCATATCTCAAAGCGTAATCAGTGTTTGCGCCAGCCAAGGGATATTTTGCTGACCAGGTTTGCCTTAGCCAATAGATGAAGGGTTTGAGTTGTCTCCCGAAGGGTAAGACCTGTTGCTGCTGCCACTTTCTCCTCTGAAAGCACATGACCATAAAGAGCATCAAGCACCCTGATCTGCTTGTTATCTCGAATTGGTCCGGCATTATCTAGATCAACTCTCTGTCCCATCAGTTCACTTAGGTGCGCTGGGGTGGCTATAAGTTCTGCCCTGCCTTCCCTAATTAGGCGATGACAACCAGCCGAGCGCACGGAGTCAACCGGACCAGGCATTGCACCAACCGGTCTTCCCAAATCATTTGCATGGAAAGCTGTGTTGATTGAGCCAGAGCGAAACCCAGCTTCAACGACTAGCGTCGCCTGGCCGAGTGCGGCAATCAATCTATTGCGTTGCAGGAATCTCCACCTTGATGGACTTACCCCCGGTGCAAGCTCAGAAACAAGTGCACCAGATTCCTTTATCTTCTGAAACAAGCCGATGTTCTCTCTTGGATAAAGCCTGTCCAATCCCCCAGCCATTACGGCAACCGTAGTACCAGAGTTAGCTATCGCACTACTACTTGCGGCAGCATCTATGCCAAGCGCACCGCCAGATACTATCGACCAGCCTTGCGAAACAGAGAATCTGACTAGCTCGCTGGTGAGCTCCAAGCCATACTCGCTAGCCAAACGAGCCCCAATTACGGATATTGCATTCATCGACATCGATTCTGGTTTTCCAATCAACCAAATAGCAGCTGGCGCATGATCACCTAAATCATCCAGGAAAATTGGCCAGTGAAGATCTTCTGGGGTAACTAATTGACCATCAAGTTTGTAAATGGCCTCTAGAGCTCTAGCCGGCTCAACTGTTTTGAATCGCCTTCGCCAACACTCCAGCGAATCGTCTAGATGCTGAATAAATTCATCGGAACGAAATGAATCTTCTGGGATTTTTGCTAGAAGTTCTCTTGGCTGAATACTCGAATTGACATATTCCAATGATTGGCTAACACCAAAGGTTCGCCTGAGCAGTCCACCAACTGAATCCCCTGGTTCGGTGATCTGCGACCAAATAGCGTAACTTTCCAACATCTAGAAAGTATGGTGCAAATAAATGCAGGATTAGCGACTAGTTAGTCGCTGTTGAAAACTTACTGGTTGTCGCCAACGGTAAGTTCTTTTGGTAAGTCAAAGGCCTTACCGGTAAGTTCTTCGATGTTTACATCCTTGAAAGTTAGAACTCTAACATTCTTAACAAATCGGTCGGTTCGGTATATGTCCCAAACCCAAACATCAGTCATCTCAAGTTCAAAGTAGAAATCGGTTTCAGTGTCTATCCTTTTGAACTCAACTTCGTTTGCCAAATAAAGTCGGCGCTCAGTTTCAATTACAAAGCGGAAGGTATCAACAACACTGCGATACTCGCGAAACAGAGCAAGCTCGGCCTCTCTGTCGTAGTCTTCAAATTCGTTCTCGTCCATGTGAAGGTAATTCTACCCCTGAAGAATCTTGCCAAGCCAACTGAGGCGATGGATCTGAGTCGGGCCAAGTTCAATAATCGCTCTGCGGTGCTGCGCTGAGGCATATCCCTTATTTTTGTCTAATCCATAGCCTGGGTATGACTTGGCTAGCTTGAGCATCAGGTCATCGCGGGTAACTTTAGCTAGCACGGAGGCCGCTGACACCGACACACAATCACGGTCAGCCTGAACTTTGGTAACCACTGGAAAACCAAAGGATTTTGTTCCCAGGTAATCGATGTTGCCATCGAGAATTAATTGAACTGGAGCGGCAGTCACCACTCTCACCAACTCCGGTTGGTCCAGTAGTCCCTGAATGGCACGACTACCGGCTAAACCAAGTGCTTTGATGATGCCCTGTTCCTCTATTTCAGCAACACTGGCTAAACCAACCGAATACCCTGCAACAAAGTCAATCAGTTTGGGAAACAGGTCGTTTCGGGCTTTTTCAGAGAGCAATTTGCTATCGCGTAAACCTTCTGGCCAACTCACCCTCTGCTCAAGATCAATCAGAGCCGCACCCACTGCGACCTCACCGGCTATGCAGCCGCGGCCAACCTCATCCATGCCGATGATGTATCGAACGCCGCGCGTAGCAAACGTCGCTTCAAAGTCAAGGCTTGGCAGCTGGGACGTTTTTGAAGACATCTGAGTAGTTATCTAACCATTTGATGTGGTTGAACGGCCAAGAGATTACGAATGCTCGGCCAACAATATACTGTTTGGCGACAAAGCCCTTGCCTGGAGTATTCGGGTGATAGCGCGAGTCTTCAGAGTTACCTCGGTTATCTCCTAACACCCATATTGAATCCTTCGGCACGACAACATCGAATTCGGTGTCAGAAGGGTTAGAACCTTGGGCAACATATGGTTCCATAATTGGCTCACCGTTAATGGTGATTCGATTGTTGGCATCACAGCAAACAACGTGATCGCCACCAACTCCGATAACTCGCTTGACCAGGTGCTGGTCATTATCCGGAGTCATTAGACCGGCCACCGATAAAAGCCAGTCACCGATTTGGGCTAGCGGGTGTTTTGGTTCTTCAGGTTCGATGTAACCAAGCCAGTCGCCTGGATCTTTGAATACAACAACATCCCCGCGCTGAATCGGCATCACATTTGGCACCAACTGGTTGACGATGATTCGATCGTTGATCTGCAAGGTGTCAAACATCGAACCGGAAGGGATATAGAAAGATCTAAATAAAAAGGCCTTCACTGCCGACGAAATTATCAAGGCCCAAAAGATTATGGTCAAGGTGTCAATTAATAGCCCTAAAAGAGAGTTCTTCTTTTTTAGAGCGCGGATTTTCAGCCTTGTTTCTTTGAAAGGTCCTTTAGGCTCGCGCTCGACCTTTTCTTTTTTTGCCATAATCTAAGGCTAAACCGTAAAGCTAGAAAACTAGCTAGCTAGTTAGTCTTGAGCCTGGTTGTCGCGCTTCTCGCGAATCTTCGCCTTCTTACCGCGTAGATCACGAAGGTAGTAAAGCTTGGCGCGACGAACGGCACCCTTAGATACCAATTCGATCTTGTCGATAACTGGAGAGTGGATTGGGAAAGTTCTCTCGACACCGACCTGGAAGGAAACCTTACGAACGGTGAAGGTCTCACGAACACCGGCACCTGATCTGCGGATTACGACACCCTGGAAAACCTGGATACGGCTACGGTTACCTTCGATGATGTTTACGTGGACCTTTACTGTGTCACCAACACGAAAATCTGGGACATCGGTTTTTAGACTTGCTTTATCGACTGAATCTAGAGTCTGCATTTTGTTTCTTTCTGTCTTGCACGCAGGTCAATAACGGGTATTTGGGTTTTTCTTATTTTGCCTTTGCTCCCCTGCGGCAGAGCTTGTTTTTTAGGCAACCTGTTCATTTTGCCATAGAACAGGTGGCAAAAGCAAAGTTAATCCAAAAGGTCTGGACGGACCTGCTTGGTTCGCTCTAACGCCTGTTCTCTGCGCCATTTGGCTATCTCGGCATGATTGCCGGATCTAAGTACCTCTGGGACTTCAAACCCCCGCCAGGTAGCCGGTTTGGTATAGCTTGGATACTCCAATAAACCATCGCTGTGTGATTCCTCAACTAGGCTCTCTGCATTGCCCACCACACCTGGAATCAGTCTCGCTATAGCCTCGACCATGGCCAAGGCGGCAACTTCACCACCGTTTAAAACATAGTCGCCGAGGCTAACCACTCGAAGTTTCGAATGCTGACTAGCCCAATCAAAAACTCGCTGATCGATTCCCTCGTATCTGCCACAGGCAAAAACCAGGTGCTCTTCTTCGGCTAATTCTTTGGCCATAGCTTGATTAAAAAGTTCTCCCGCTGGAGAAGGAATTACCAGAACTGTTGAACCATCCGGGTTTAGCACCTGATCTAAAGCCTCACCCCAAGGTTCTGGCTTCATCAGCATTCCTGCTCCACCACCGTAGGGGGAATCGTCAACGGTGCGGTGTTTATCATGGGTAAAGTCACGAAGATCAATCGCTTGGAATTCAATGACTTTATTTTCTTGAGCCTTACCAATCAGTGAAATGTCGAGGACATTAAAAAACTCAGGGAAAATAGTGATTGCATCAATGCGCATTAGTCCTCCCCAATTTCCTCAAACAAACCAAGCGGTGGAGTGATGGTCACTTTGCCTTGACTGATATCTACCTCTGGAACCAGTTGCTTCACGAACGGAACCATAACCTCGGTTTGTTCATAGTCAACCACTAAAAGGTCCTGGGCTGGAAGGTGTTCGACTCGGGCTACCGTACCGATTTGTTTTCCATCCCGAAACACCTTTAGGCCAACTAACTGTTGGTCATACCAAGCATCTGGCTCGGTGGGTGTTTGATCAAGATCTTGCTGAACAATCAGGATTGCCTTGACTAGGGTCTCTGCCTGGGTTCTGTCTTCAATGCCGTCAAGAAAAATTACTGGCTGATTGTTATACCAGCGCAATTCTTTTACACTTACGGTCTTACCAAACCAAGGTGATCCTTGAGGGACCTGAAGGCTGAAAACCGCGCCTGGGATGAAACGTTCGTTGGGTGAATCGGTGTAGAGCTCTAGTTTGATAGCGCCTTTAAGGCCGTGGGCCTTTAGTAACCGACCGACCCGAAGACTAGTTTGGTTAGAAATCGCCGTCTACTACGTCTACGCGCACCTTCTTGCCATCGGCAAGAGCATTGATTACGGTGCGGAGTGCTTTTGCAGTGCGGCCTTTGCGCCCGATAACTCGGCCAAGATCATCCGGGTGAACATGGATTTCCAATAGTTCACCACGCTGGGTAGATCTCTCAGTAACCGTGGCATCCTCAGGATGATCAACGATTCCCTTAACCAAGTGTTCGAGCGCAGCGGCTAGCACGACTTAAGCCTCTTCTTTGTTTTCTTCAGCAGCTGGAGCTTCTTCAGCAACAGGTGCCTCTTCGGCAGCAGGAGCTTCTTCGGCAGCAGGAGCTTCTTCAACAACTGGGGCTTCTTCAACAACAGCTGCAGCAGCTGGAGCTTCCGCTACAACATCCTCTACTGGAGCTTCAACTGCAGCTTCTTCAGCAACAGCTTCAGAGGCAGTAGCCTTAAGTTTGATTTCCTCGCGTGGCTTTAGCACAGGCTTCTTCTTGGTGTCAGCAACGAAAGTTTCTTTAGCAACCTGAGGCTTTACTGTGTTCTTTGCAGAGGCATCACCCTTTGACTTCTGGAAGTCTCCGGTTAGCTTTAGCAAAGCAGCGACCTGCTCGGTTGGCTGAGCGCCAACGCCTAGCCAGTAAACTGCACGCTCTGAGTTAACTTCAATGATTGATGGTTCGGTGGTTGGTACGTAACGACCGATCTCCTCGATCACACGACCATCACGCTTGGTGCGTGAGTCGGCAACGACGATACGGTAGTGCGGCGTCTTGAGTTTTCCGAGACGCTTTAGGCGAATTTTTACAGCCACAATGCTCCTGTTAGTTATGTATTGGGGCGAACGATCAACCGTGAGCGTGGGGGCACACTCGGTAGTCTTGCTCTAATTTGGTTGCCGGCTCCAGCCTGTTTAGAGGGTCAGGCTGCGGGCAACCTCTTTATTCTGCCAGAAAGGCTGGTAGCGGGCAAGTAGGCGCTAGAGGCCGAATGCCGAACCCGGTTCCTTGTTTTCAGGTTCGAAGCTCTTGCCAGCGGCTTCAGCAGCGCGCTTAGCTGGGTTACCGGACTTAGAGCCCTTCTTCTTACCCTTATCTTTCTTGGAAGAAGGCCTAGGTGCCCCTGGTAGCCCCATCGGCATGCCTGGGATGGCTGGTGTGCCACCTTTGGCAACCGTCTTCATCATTTTGGCGGCCTGTTCAAAACGGTTCACCAAGGAATTCACATCGGTTACCGTCATACCCGACCCTTTAGCAATTCGAAGTCTTCTCGAACCGTTCAAAATCTTTGGATCGCGACGCTCCTTCGGAGTCATGGAGAGAATGATTGCCTCGGTTTTTGTTATCTCTCTATCGTCAAAGTTATCGAGCTGGTTCTTGAGCTTGCCAGCGCCAGGCATCATGCCGAGCATCGACTTGATTGAACCCATCTTTTTGATCTGATTCATCTGCTCAAGGAAATCCTCCAGAGTGAAGGAATCCTTCGCCATTTTCTCGGCGAGTTTGGCCGCTTCTGCCTCATCGAAAGCCTGCTGAGACTTTTCGATCAGGGTAAGAATATCTCCCATGTCCAGAATTCGACTTGCCATGCGATCTGGATAGAAAGGTTCAAAACTATCAAGGTCTTCACCGGTGGAGGCAAAGATGATTGGTTTTCCGGTTACCTGGGCTACCGAGAGTGCGGCACCACCTCTAGCATCACCGTCAAGTTTGGTCAGCACAACACCGGTGATTCCGACGCCGTCTTCGAAAGCCTTGGCAACATTGACGGCATCTTGACCGATCATCGAGTCAACCACAAACAAAATTTCATCTGGTTCAACAGCCTTGGCTATGCCTCTAGCCTGATCCATCATTTCTTCATCGACACCGGTGCGACCAGCGGTGTCGACAATCACAATTGAGAACTCTTTGCGGGTAGCTTCGCGGATGGCATCCTTGGCCACCGACACAGGATTGCCAACGCCGTTTCCTGGTTCTGGAGCAAAAACCGGAACGCCAACCCGGTCACCGATTATTTGCAGTTGGTTTACGGCATTTGGTCTTTGGAGATCGGCAGCGACCAAGATTGGGGTTTGACCTTGAGATTTGAGCCACTTCGCTAATTTTCCAGCCAGCGTGGTCTTACCAGAACCTTGCAGACCGGCCAACATGATTACGGTAGGAGGCTTTTTCGCATACTGTAGTTTGCGCTGTTCTCCCCCGAGGATGCTGACTAGCTCCTCCTGAACTATCTGAACAACCTGTTGGGCAGGATTCAAAGCCTTAGATACTTCATCGCCTAAAGCACGTTCTCTCACAGCGGCAATAAAGTTCTTTACCACTTCAAGAGCGACATCTGCTTCAAGTAGTGCGCGTCGAATTTCGCGCAGGGTGCTATCTATATCTGCAGCCGACAGTTTTCCTTTTGCACGGAGGTTCTTGAATGTGTCGACTAGACGTTCCGAAAGACTGTTAAACATTTAGAGATCTCCTAACAAGCCAGAGACAAACTCAGCTGCGTCAAAGAATCCAAAATCATCGATTCCCTCGCCTAAACCAACAAGCTTGACTGGTATGTCCAGCCCCTGCTGAATAGCATAGACAATTCCACCTTTGGCGCTTCCATCGAGTTTGGTTAGCACTAAGCCGGTAACCTTGGCTACCTCGGTAAAAGCCTTAGCCTGCGTCAAAGCATTCTGACCGGTTGTCGCATCAAGGACCAGCAGTACCTCATCGACGACCAGCTGTTTTTCAACAATGCGGCGAATCTTCGCCAGCTCGTCCATCAAACCCTGTTTATTCTGCAATCGACCCGCGGTATCGATAATCAAAACGTCTGATTGGTTGGCCATGGCAGCCTCAACACCCTGATATGCAACCGAAGCAGGATCTGCACCCTCTACTGTCGGCACGACTAGTTCAGCGCCAGATCTGTTTGCCCAGGTGGCCAACTGTTCCACTGCTGCCGCGCGGAAGGTATCACCTGCGGCCAGTGTCACCTTTGCACCGTCTTTCACCAGATAGTTAGCCAACTTACCTATGGTTGTAGTTTTCCCGGCACCGTTTACGCCAACCACCAAAATGACTTTCGGTGATTTCTCGCCGGCTAGGTTTAGTTCAACATCTTCACGAGTTAATCTTTGAGTCAGGATTTCGCTAAGTATTGCCTTAAGTTCTGCTTCGCTTGATGCTGATAATCGCTTGGCTCGGCTCTTTAGCTGATCAACCAGATCCGCTGCAGCGTCAATACCAAAATCAGATTGAATAAGAACATCTTCGAGTAACTCAAGGTCTTCAAGGTCAAACTTAATCCGGCTAAATACGGATTTAATCGCCGCGCCAAGATTTTTCTTTTCAGCTGGCTGGGAAGTGGGTTCGGAAGAGTTTTTCCTGCGCCAAAACATCTTTACTACTCTGACTCTTCAACGCGCTGACCGATAACAGCGCTGACACCCTGACGCATTGAAACACCGTATAGCGAATCGGCGATCTCCATGGTGCGCTTTTGGTGGGTAACGATTACCAACTGCGATGACTGTTTTAGGTCATTGAATATGTTCAGCAGACGGCCGAGGTTCGCATCATCCAGTGCCGCTTCAACCTCATCCAGAACATAGAAAGGCGAAGGGCGAGCCTTGAAGATGGCAAAAAGTAAGGCCAAGGCGGCAAGCGATCTCTCGCCACCAGATAGTAGGGAAAGTCGTTCAATGCGCTTACCCACTGGCTTTACGTTAACTTCGATACCGGTGGTGAGCAAGTTATCGTGATCGGTTAGATAAATTGAACCGGTACCACCTGGGAAGAGAACAGGGAATACTTCTTCAAAGGCCTTCTTGGTGTCCTCAAATGCTTCTTCGAAGATGGTCTGCATCTTCTCATCGAGTTCTTTAATAATCTGGACAAGATCTTGCCTGGTCTTAGTCAAATCGGCTAGTTGCTCAGTTAGGAAAGCGTGACGCTGCTCAAGCGCGGCAAATTCCTCAAGCGCCAATGGGTTTACCTTGCCGAGACGATCTAGTAAACGTTCCGCTTCGTGCAATCGTTTCTGCTGTTCGGCTCGGTCAAAAATCTTTGGCGTTTCAGGGTTATCCGGGTCTGGAATTAACTGTTCCGGACCATACTCATTGATTAGCGTGTGCTGATCTAGCCCAAGTTCCTCATTAGCCTTAGCCACCAGATTGCCTAAGTTTAGGCGCTTCTCGTGGTTAGCCAACTCAATGTCATGCACTGTTTCAGTCAGCTGGCTAAGCCGATTAATTAGTGTCGCGGTCTCGCCACGAAGTCTTACCAACTCTTCGTTTTGGTTTTTCCTCTTACTTTCCAAATCATGCAGGGTAAGTTTTGCCTGCTGAGCGGAAGCCTCAATTGCAGAAATCACACTAGGCAAAATCTTTAGCACATTCCGAGCATTCTTAAGTTGATTTGCTCGACTGGCTGCCTGCTGCTTCGCCTGCTCAATTGCACCCAGGGCCTCATTGATCTGGTTGCGCAATCCAGTTGCACGATCTGTTTCAACCTTTAGTCGCTCTGCTGCCGAACCTAGTTCAACCCTGACGTCTAGTTCTTTACTGCGTGCTGCCTCAACTGCGGCAACCAGTTCGGTTCGATCACCGAGCTGGAGATTAGGTCGTTCGGATGAAGCAAAGCTTTCGTAATTAGCTTTAGCTAGGTTTAGTTGAGCCTCGGCCTCAGCGATAACCTCATTCATCTGACCCAGCACACTGCTCAGACGATTCTTTTCACCCTCAAGTGCTTCGACTTGAACTCTGGCTTTACCAAGTTGCTCGGCATTGGCTGCCAGCTCTCCATCGTGACGCTTAAGTTCAGCCAGCGCTCTGGCGGCGTTCTCTTTGGCCTGAGCTTCTGCTTGACGATTAGCGGAAAGCTCAGAGCGCAGTTGCTCAATTCTTTTGTTGACTAGGGATAATTGTGCTTCTGCTGAATCTCGCTCGGCAACTAGTTCAACTTTGGAACTCAGCTGTGCTGAACCACCGCGAATAATGGACTCGGTGATCACATCTCCGGCTTTGGTAATGACTACCAAATTAGCTGGCACCTGTCCGCGCGAGTAAAGAAGCTTGGCCGCCTGAATGTCATCAACGATTACAACATTTTTGAGTGTGGCGAGAATGCCGTTCGGTGCAGTTACCACGTCAACAGCATTGACCGCCCCAGCCAGGTTAGGTAGGTCGGCTGGCTTGATTGTGTTTTCAATATCCGCAACAACTAGCTCAACTCGGCCACCGTTATTTTGTTTGAGGTGATCAATCGCAGAGAGCGCTTCATCTCTACTGTCAGCAACAATGGCGTCGGCCAGGCTACCTAAAGCCGCCGCAATCGCGGCTTCGTAACCAGAGTCGATTCGCATGTGATTAGCCAGGAGGCCACGAATACCCCGAAGACCAGCACTGGTAAGTTCGGTGGTTCCATCTTTTTGATCCAAGGTGAAATTCAGTGCACTGCGTTTGGCAACCAGCGCATCGCGTTCACGTTCGGCCTGATGCAGGCTATCCCGAGTTGCCTCAATTGCCGCGGTTGCCTCAGAGACCGATTTCGAAGCAGCTTCATATTTGGCTTCATAGCTGTTGTCACTGGGCTGCGTGCGATTGTGCTCCTCCTCAAGTTGTCTTAATGACGCCAGCGCACTCTCGTATCGACCCGAGCTTTCGCTAATTGCCTCAACCTGTCGAGATAGTTCACCACGAAGGGAATTTACTTTAGCCTGAGCCAGAGTTATCTCACCGTTTAGCGCAGTTAATCTGGCATCGTAATCAGCAATCTCTTTAGATTTGACAGCTGCCTTGTTATCGAATTCTTCAAGTAGTGCTCTGGCCTGATCTCTATTTTCTTCGGCTTCTCTTAGCGCACCGCGCAGTCGTTCAACTGCAACAGCTAACTCGACCACATTCTCTTCAGCCTCAATTGCATCCGCCTCGATGGCAGCTGGGTCCACCACAGCTAAATTCGACTTCCCCTGTTCTTCCAAAAGCGTGACTCTTTGATTGGCAATTGTGAGCATCGATCTAAACTTCTCAGTTACTGAATCAAAAGAGAAAGCCAAAGCGCGAGCGGTTTCAACTTCACTGGACATCTGCAGATCTTCAAGCTCGGAAAGTCTGGCATTGTTTAGATCCAGCTGCTGCTGCAGGATGTTGCGCTCTGCTTTGCGATCGGCCTCAGATTGTGAGGTTTCTTCGAGGGCGTTAATCAAATCAACAACATCGGCTGCCATTAGTCTCGACTTAGCATCTCTGACTACGCTGGCGATGCCCTGTGCCTTGCGAGCAGTTTCCGCCTGCTGACCGAGTGGTCGAAGTTGTCTTCTAACTTCACCGGCCAGATCGTTCAACCTAGTTAGGTTAGCTTTCATCGCTTCTAGCTTGCGCTCAGTTTTCTCCTTGCGCCTTCGGTGTTTTAGAATTCCAGCGGCCTCTTCGATATAGCCGCGACGTTCTTCCGGAGTTGCCTTTAGAATTCCATCGAGCATTCCTTGACCAACAATGACGTGCATCTCTCGGCCAAGCCCGGTATCAGAAAGTAGTTCCTGAACATCAAGAAGTCGGCAAGGCTCACCATTGATGGCATACTCTGAGCCACCATTGCGAAAGAGTGTCCTGGAGATTGTGACCTCGGCATACTCAATTGGCAGTGCGCCATCGGAATTATCAATAGTTAGTGAAACCTCAGCTCGACCGAGCGGACCCTTGGTGGCGGTACCGGCAAAGATGACGTCCTCCATCTTGCCACCGCGCAGGGTCTTCGGACCCTGCTCACCCATAACCCAAGCTAAAGCATCAACCACATTGGATTTACCAGATCCATTAGGCCCGACGACACAGGTAACGCCCTTTTCCAGGACAAAAGTCGTAGGGGTTGCGAACGACTTAAAGCCCTTGAGGGTCAGGCTTTTTAGATGCAAAATGGTTCGCTTTCTTAGTGGTTTTGGTCTCTATAAAAAATTACCTTATATAAATCGCTGGATTTGCCAGTTAGCGGTGTTTCTAGGCTTTAGAGACCCTAGGTTTTTGGCAGTTTGGGCAGAAGTGTGAGCCGCGATTCATCCAGTTATCCCGCCTTATCGCCCTACCGCACCTATTACAGGGCAAACCGGTCTGACCATAGGCGTTTAGGTTGATGCTAAAAAAGCCAGATTCACCGTTCACATTTTTATACTGCTCGTCAAAGCTGGTCCCCCCAGCCTCAACTGCTGCGGAAAGCACCTGCTGAACCTCAGCCATGAGCAATTTAGCCTTGGCATTAGAAATGGTAGCCGCCGGCTGGTCATAGTGGATTCTTGCTCGCCAGAGCGATTCATCAGCATAAATGTTGCCAATACCGCTTACCACCTGCTGATCCAATAGCACTCGCTTGATCCCGGAGTTCTTCTGCTTGAATTTTCTTAGCACCATGTCAAGATCAAAATTCTCATCCAATGGATCGCGCGAGATGTGTTTGGCTTGGGATGGAATCAGATTCGTCCAGTTGGTCTCCGGCTGACCCGAGTATCCACCAGGCAGGCCGTCAATTGTCGGCTCCATAACATCAATAGCCAGCGAGCCAAAAATTCGCTGGTCGACAAAACGTAGTTCAAGCTTGCGGCGATCAGCGCAACGAAGGGTCACTGTCACTCGGTTTAGCGCTTCGGCTTCGAAGTTTTTAGTGCGAAGCAGTAGTTGACCGCTCATACCAAGATGCCCCATCAGGGCAATCGGTGGTTCAGATTTTTTCACACTCAGCGGTAGCCAGAGAAACTTTCCTCTTCGCACCGCAGCCTCTATTGTTCGGCCGGTTAGCGTTTCGACGAAGTCACGACTTCCGGCAACATGCCGGCGAAGGCTTCTAACATCGTGGATCGCGACATCGAGAACCTTTGCTCCAGTGAGATTTTCCGCGAGCCCGAGCCGCACCGTTTCAACTTCAGGTAATTCGGGCAATTGCTAACCTCGCAGCACACTTAGGGCAGCGCTAGCCGCAACTGCTTCCGCGGCCTTGCGGGATTTGCCTTCACCTTTGGCGATTTCTTTTCCGTCAATAACCACAATCGCAAAAAAGATGCGATCGTGATCGGGGCCAATGAAACTAACTTCGAAACTAGGCTCCCCTAAACCAAGTTTTTTGGCCAGGTCGGTAAGCACTGTTCTAGGCTCACTGGTTTCTAGCAATACCTCTTTATCATCAACGAGAGGTAGCAGATATTTGTTCACAATTACCTTCGCATCTTCAATCCCGCCGGAAAGAAATGCTGCACCGATGAGTGCCTCGAATGCATCAGCAAGGATGTTTGGCTTTGAGGAACCACCGCTTACCGATTCACCTTTACCCAGCTTGATGAATTCTCCGAGACCTAAATCCATGGCAGCTAGGCTAAGTGTTTTCGCGGACACCGTCGCATTTCTGAGCCTGGATAATTCACCCTCGGCCAAATCTGGATTCACTCGGAAAAGATAGTCCGTAACAATAAAACCCAACACCGAGTCGCCAAGAAATTCGAGGCGTTCGTTGTCGGGTGTTTTGCCATTCTCATAGGAGAACGAAGAGTGGGTCAGCGCTAGATCAATAAGGCTTGGTTCAATGCTTATGCCAAGCCGACTAGTTAGCGAGGCGTAGTCCAAAATATCTAAGCCTAGATTTAGGCGTCTGCTACCTTGCGGCCCTTGTATTCGTAGAACTGAACGTCACCGTTCGAGTCTTCTACGGCACGAGCACGGTGCGGCAGGCTGTATACGGTCTTACCGTTGACGACGCTCTTAACCAACTGGGTGTTGTTAGCTACCCAAGCTGAACGACGGTGACGGGTGTTAGATCTCGACATGCGTCTTTTAGGAACTGGCATCAGCTATCACTTTCTTTTGAAAACTTCTTTAACTCACTCCACCTTGAATCAATCGGAGCTTCGTGAGCATGATTCGGGTTATCGTTCAAATTCGCACCACATTCCGAACACAAACCAAGACAGTTAGGGTTGCAGATTGGGGTAAACGGAAGATTTAGGACTACCGAATCAACGATGACCTGTTCTAAGTCGATTTGCTCGTCTTGAACGACCAAGTCATCTTCTACCTGTAAAGAATAGGCGAAAAGCTCTTGAATATCTACCTCTACGGGTAGGCTGACTGGCTCTAAGCATCTAGAACACTCCCCCTTAGCCTTAGTTTTTAGCACCCCAGAGACATAAATACCCTCGTGAACGCTCTCTAGACGAAGATCCAGGCTCAGTGTGGCATCTTTTGGCACTGCCGCTAAACCAGCGCCAAGCTGGGCATCGAGTTTGAAACTGGTGCTGATTTCGCGCATCGAGCCGGCGCGATGCATAAGATCGTGAACTTGAATCACAAAGTTGCTCAATGGCCACGCAACTTTCTGGCAACCGCCTCAGGGACATACTTTGAAATGTCGCCACCTAGATCAGCCACTTGTTTTACCAGACTCGAAGAGACAAATCCATGTACTGGATCGGCTGGAACAAACACGGTCTCAATTCCGCTCAGATCGCGATTGACCTGAGCCATCGGTAATTCGTAATCAAGATCAACATTGGTCCGAATGCCCTTGACCAAGGCGTCGGCATTTACGGTTTTGCAGTAATCAACCAGAAGTCCGGTGTCAAAAGAATTAACCACAAAGTTACCTGGCTTACCAGCAAGGGATTCGGTAATCATCTGTACACGCTGAGCTGCGGTGAATCTAGGCTTCTTGCCTGGATTGTGAACTACGACTATGTGAACCGTGTCAAACATCTTCGCCGCCCGAATAGCGATGTCGAGATGCCCATAGGTAAATGGGTCAAAGGATCCTGGATAAACGGCGATGGCCATAACTAAAGGTTAGCCGACTATGCCTTAGTTAGAAAGTCTGCTCTTGCTTGGTCAAGTAAATCAAGGGATTTAGCAAGGTTTGGGTTTTTCTCCAGGGTCGGATCTAAAGCAAATAGTTCCATCACCATTGATCTCGCTGATTGAATCAGGTCCTGATCTTTCAAGACCCGAATTAGCTTGAGGCTGGATCTTCCACCAGACTGGCTGGCTCCTAAAACATCACCTTCACGCCTTAGTTCCAAATCAATCTCACTTAGTTTGAATCCATCGTTTGTGGCAGCAACAGCGTTAACTCTCTCTAATGCCAAAGATCCTTCTTCAGCGGAGGTGAGCATTAGAGCAAGACCAGGGAGGCTGCCGCGACCGACTCTTCCACGAAGTTGGTGAAGCTGGGAGATGCCGAAGCGATCAGCATCGAGAATTACCATGGTGGTCGCATTCGGAACATCGACACCTACTTCAATCACAGTTGTGGAAACCAGAACATCGATCTCCCGATTGCTAAAGGACGCCATTACCTCTGCTTTAGTTTCCGAACTTTGTTTTCCGTGCAGTAAGCCGATTCGAACACCGCGAAGAATCGGATTCGCCTTGAGCGCTTCGGCTACGAGGGTAGCTGCTGCTAGCGGACGCTTAGGTTTATCAGCCAATTCAATATCTTCAATATCTGACGGCACATCCTTCTCATCAATTCTTGGACAAACCACGAAAGCCTGTCTACCTTGGGCTACCTCCTCGGCTACGCGTTGCCAAACTCTGGCGACCAGTTGCGGCTGGGTATCAGTCACCACATGCGAAGCAATCGGCTGCCTACCCTTAGGTAATTGATCAAGAATGGAAATATCCAAATCACCGAAAACTGTTACCGCTAAAGTCCGAGGTATTGGCGTTGCGGTCATGGTTAGCACGTGCGGAGCAGACTTGCCCTTTAGCCTTAGCGCCTCGCGTTGTTCAACTCCAAAACGATGTTGCTCGTCAATTACTATCAGACCGAGATCAAGAAACTCAACCTTCTCTGCAAAAAGCGCGTGAGTGCCAACGATAATCTTCGCTTTACCAGAAACAATCGCCAGCATCGCGCTCTTGCGATCGGCAGTCGAAAGTTGACCGGTAAGCAAGGTCAAGCCGAGCTCTTTAGCCCTATGCTCACCTAGAGTTCGCAATATTGATTGATAGTGCTGTGAAGCTAAAACCTCGGTAGGAGCGAGGAGAGCCGATTGGCCCTCGCTCTCGGCAACGGTGAGCATCGCTCTGACTGCCACCAAAGTTTTTCCAGAGCCAACCTCGCCCTGGAGTAACCGGTTCATCGGATGGCCAGAAGCTAAGTCTTTGGCAATCTCATTTCCAATGACCACCTGTTTATCAGTCAGTTCAAATGGTAACCCTTGATCGAACTGCTCTAGCAGTCCCTTGGGTTTGGCTTCTCGAATCGATGAAATCTGATGTTGATTCAATATTCGAGAACGCACCAGAGTGGCCTGAAGCATGAAGGCTTCCTGAAAACGAAGCCTGGCAAGAGCATCGGTTGCCTCTTGCATTGTCTTGGGCTGGTGCACCTGTCTGATTGCTTGGTCAAGTGAAATGTATTGCTTAGTGTGTTCGGCTGGTATCTCATCTATAACTGGGTCTAGGCCATCAAGTATTATTTTCACCGATCGCTGAATCATCCAGGTGGTGCAGCTAGCTGATGCAGGATAGATGGGAATTGGAAGTTCCGCCCATGCTTTGGCAACTTCATCTTCAATCTCATCGCTAAACAACGCATAGTCAGGATGGGAAAGTTGAAGTTTCCCGTTGTAGCTACCTATCTTTCCCGACCAAAGCCCTCTAGTTCCCGGCCTTAGTTTTTGTGCACGCCAAGCCTGATTGAAAAATGTTGCCGTCACAAAGCCCTCGCCATCGGTGATCTTGACCTCGAGGATGTGACCCGCTTTACCCTTCATTCTGCGCTCCGCAACATCAACAACATCAGCCACCAGCGTTGCGGTCTCGCCAACCGGAATTTCTGAAATCTTGGTTAGTTCTCCCCTAGCGCTGTAACGTCTGGGGTAATGAGTCAGTAAATCCGCAACCGTACGCAGACCAAGGTTCTTGGCTAAAGACTTTGCAGTCTTGTCACCAAGCAACCTATCCAGTTGGGTTTGCGGTAAGAGCATGTTTAAATCTTCCTCGAAGGTCCTTCTAAGTTAGGCTAGCCACACTATGACCAGAATCATCGGCGGTGTGGCTGGAAGCCGGACACTTGCTACTCCAGCTAAAGTCACCCGACCAACCAGCGACCGTATTCGCGAGAGCATCTTCAGCAGGCTTGATGCCCTAAACCTTATCGAAAATTCCAAGGTTTTAGATCTTTATGCAGGAACCGGTGCACTTGGCTTGGAAGCTGCCAGCCGAGGTGCAAAAGTAGTCTTACTGGTCGAAAGCCATAAACAAGCCCTCGGGGGCATCATCCAGAACATGAGAATGGTGAAGACCGCCCTACAAAAAGAAGATTTGGACTGCGATATTAGGGCTGTCGGCAAATCGGTTCATACTTACCTGATGAACAACGCTGAGAAGTTTGATCTAGTTTTCATCGACCCTCCATATGAGGTGAGCAATGAGGTTATTTCGACCGAGCTCGCTTTACTGGCTGAACACTTGGAGCAAAGCGCAACTGTGATACTTGAGCGCTCTAGCCGAGATGAGCAACCGGAATTCCCGGCAACGCTAAGACTTACCGAGACTAAGAACTATGGAGACACAGTAGTTTACTGGCTCAATAATTAGACTTATCTGGTGCGAGAACCAGAAAAGACACAGTGGTCAAAAATCCAAATAATGGCACTTGCCAGAAGCTTTAGCCTTCTTGGAACAGAGCTTACGATGTTCACCCTGGTCTTCCGAGAGAAGGAACTTGGTCCAAGCGCGGTGGCAGCGCTATTTATTGTCGGAACTCTTCCGATGATTATCTTCTCCCCATTAGCTGGGACTATAGCCGATCGCTTTTCAACTAAATCCGTAATCCCGATTCTTTCGGTTATCAGCGGTGCTGCAGTTTTCGCCCAAACTCAACGGCTGGATACCTGGGCAATTCTTTTGCTGCTTTTTATATCGAATACTTGCGCTTCGATTATCGGTCCAACCTGGGCCAAACTAATTCCACTACTTGCTAGAAAAGAAGATACTGCCAGAGCTATGGCCAGTATCCAAACCTACTTTTCTCTGGCGGGACTCTTTGGTCCAGCCGTTGCTGGTTTCTTAGTGTCTCAAACCGGTTTTGTTGCCACCTTTGTGATTGATGGAATTGCAACCACTTTGATTGCCTTCGTTCCATTCTTGATTGGTGTGAACCACAAGGCTGAACCGCTCAAAGATGGCGAGAAGACAGAAATCACCAAAGGCTTTACCTTCCTGATTAATAACCGCTTCCTGAGATCATTGGTCATTCTGGTCTTCACCATGGTGCTCTGCATAAGCGTAATCAACGTCGGAGATGTGTTCTTGCTCACCGATGTCCTAAAGGCTGATGCTTTCATTTACGGCCTGGTTGGTTCATTCTTTGCAATTGGAACTTTGCTGTTTAGCCTTTACGCCAGCACTAAGAAGTTCGATGAAAACCAAGAACTGAAAATCTTAGGTGTTGGAATGGCTGTCTTATCCAGTTCCGCGTTCTTTGTTGGAATCGCACCTAACTACTGGGTAGTGATGGTGGTCTGGTTCATAGCTGGAATGGCCAATGCGACCATCAACACCTACGGTGTCGGCATGATGATTAAGGTGACCCCGCATGAGGTCCAAGGCAGGGTCTTTGCAGCATTTAGCGCAATCATTGCGGTTGCCAGCATTGGTGCGATGTCAGTCGCCGGTGGACTAATTGCCCTATTCGATGTTCGAATGGTCTTCATCGGGGCAGGAATTGCCGCTACCTTAGCGTTTATGCTGTTCTTCCCCACGGTATACCGCGAGCAAGTGAAGCTAATTAAAGATCGCGCTTAGGCGAGCCAATATAAAGCTGTTGTGGGCGACCAATCTTGGTTGCTGGATCTTGGTTCATTTCGCGCCAGTGCGAAATCCAACCGGGGAGACGTCCGAGAGCAAATAGCGCTGTGAACATTCTGGTTGGGAATCCCATCGCCTTATAAATAACACCGGTATAAAAATCAACATTTGGATAGAGCTTTCTGGAGATGAAGTATTCATCGGCCAGGGCAGCAGCTTCAAGTTCTTTGGCGATATCAAGTAGTGGGTCGGAGACGCCGAGTTCAGCAAGCACACGATCAGCACTCTCTTTGACAATTCGCGCACGTGGGTCCATGTTTTTATAAACTCGGTGACCAAAGCCCATCAGCTTGACACCTTCTTCTTTGTTCTTCACCCGATCAATGTATTTCTTCACACCATCTCCGGATTCGCGAATCTCTTGGAGCATTTCCAGAACCGCTTCGTTAGCGCCACCGTGAAGTGGGCCAAACAGTGCTGAAACACCGGCTGATACCGAGGCGAAAAGATTTGCCTGGGATGAACCAACTAGGCGAACAGTAGCGGTGGAACAGTTCTGCTCGTGATCGGCGTGCAAAATAAACAGTGTTTCCATCGCCCGAGTGACAATTGGGTTTTGGATATATGGTTCAGCCATGTTGCCAAAACTCATTCTCAAGAAGTTTTCAACGTAGCTCAAAGAATTATCCGGATAGAGCAGTGCCTGGCCCAGTGAGTTCTTGTGTGAGTAGGCAACCAGAGTGGGTAGCTTAGCCAAAAGTCGCACCGTAGACAGCTCCACCTGAACATCGTCGTGCGGATTAAGCGAATCCTGATAGAAAGTTGACAGCGCTGAAACGCTGGCCGCCAGCACACTCATCGGGTGAGCGTTTTGTGGCATGGAGTGGAAGATGTTCTTTAGATCTTCGTGAATAAGTGTGTGGTGTCTAAGGTTGTCGTCCCAGGCAGCCAACTGTGTGGCATTGGGTAATTCACCATAAATAAGCAGGTAAGCGACCTCGATAAAAGTTTTTTGACTGGCTAGCTGTTCAATCGGGTAGCCACGGTAACGGAGTATGCCAGCTTCCCCGTCGATGTATGTGATTGCAGATTTGGTGTTTGCGGTGTTCACAAAACCCATGTCATAGGCGTTTAGGCCAGTGACCTGATTCAACTTGGAAAAATCAATCACCGAGTCGCCATCGACTGCTTCAAGGATGGGGAATTCGGCAGAACCACCTGGATAATTCAGAGTGACTTTCTGATCGTTCTCACTGGACAAGGGCAATCTCCTGTTACTTTCTAACTATTAAACCCTATGGCATCTTGCAGTCTTCTAGCACCCTCGGCGATTTTGTCATCCGTGGCGGTGATTGAAAAGCGAACGTATTGACTTCCATTGGCTTCATAGAACTCACCTGGGACCACCAAGATACCAAGTTCAGCCATACGCTTGACTGTTGCCCAACAGTCCTCCCCCAGGGTGGCCCAAATATAAAGCCCTGCTTCTGAATCGGCCACCTTGAAGCCGTAGGCCTTCACAGCAGAAAGCAAAATCTCCCTGCGCTCACGGTAGATTTCACGTTCCATCTGGACGTGTTCCTCATCACCGAGAGCTACGGTCACAGCTTTCTGAACCGGCGCCGGCATAATCAGTCCACTGTGCATTCGCACGTTGACAAGGGATTTGACTAAATTTTGATCACCAGCGGCAAAAGCTGCTCGGTAACCAGCGAGGTTTGACTGTTTGCTGAGCGAATAAAGTGCAAGCAAATTGGTGTGGTCTGAATCACAAACTCTTGGGTCAAGAATCGATGGGATTGTCTCATCGGACCAGCGGCCCCAACCTAATTCCGCATAACATTCATCTGAGGCGATTACTGCACCAAGCCTTTTTGCCCTAGCAACAGCGGCTCTCAAAGCTGGAACATCAAGAACTCTGCCGTCGGGATTACCTGGAGAATTCAACCAAACTAACTTTGTATTAGCTGGCCATCGTTCAGGATCATCTTCGCTGACAATCTGCGCGCCGCAGAGCGCTGCCCCCACTACATAAGCCGTATATGCCACTCTTGGTTGCACCACAACATCATCTGGGCCAAGGCCCAGCATCAGCGGTAGAAACGAAATAAGTTCTTTGGAACCTATCGATGGCATTACCGCATCAATACTTAGACCGGTAACACCTCTTCTTCTGGCAAACCACTCGACTATGGCTTCACGCAGTTCCAGTGAACCAGCCGTTGAAGGATAGCCGGGTGCATTGGTGGACTGTTCTAAAGCTTCTTGAATTATCTGCGGGGTTGGATCTACCGGTGAACCAACTGAGAGATCGACGATTCCATTCGGGTTTTCCTTAGCTAATAGTTCGTAGGGCTTAAGTTTTTGCCATGGATACTCTGGCAAGCCGGAAAACATGGATTACTCGCCTTGGAAAGGCACTGCCGCAACAACCGGGTGATCACCAGGGATTGGACCAACTTTAGCCGCACCGCCAGGTGAACCTACGGCACTGAAGAATTCAACATTGGCCTTATAGTAATCAGCCCACTGGGCAGGCAGGTCGTCTTCGTAATAGATGGCCTCAACTGGGCAAACCGGCTCGCAGGCTCCACAGTCAACACACTCATCCGGGTGGATGTAGAGCATCCGGTCACCCTCATAGATGCAGTCAACCGGGCACTCGGCAATACAAGCCTTGTCCTTGACGTCAACACATGGAAGAGCGATTACGTAGGTCACTTTTTGAAATCCTTTGATTTGTTTCTAGTTCAATTATCTATCTAGAGGTGGGGCTTATTCGATCTAGCACGCCATTTAGCCAAATTGATTCTTGGGAAGACAGCAGCTACCAAACAGATGAGCATGGCAAATAGTACGTAGCGGTTACCATACTTGTCATTTGCAATAAAAGCCCCGAAAGTCTCGTTCCTCGAAAGCCACCAAATGGCAATTGTCATGCCTGCGTTAAGCAGATAGAGCGCTCCGCGAGAGTTTCTGAGCATTCTCAAACCGAAGGCAATCGAAGCCGTTGTGCCAAGAGCTAGGTAGAGACCAAGCTGCGACTTACTGTCGTTGGCGGCGACAATATTGTGAACATAAGCTCCGGCATAACCTAGCGCTAGGCCAAGCGGTAACCCGAATAGCGCTCTAACCGCAGGTTTGAACCAAGGCAAAATGTTAGGGCTAGCCAGACGCAAGCGCTCAGGCTGGTCAAAACGGAACTCAATACCATCCGCTACCGAATAGGTGTCTCTTTTGATGCTGACCTGGGAAGCATGTGCTGCTAGGGCAGCCTTTTTAAGCTCAGCGGTCTTTTCACCACCGATGGAAACACTGGCTCGCTCGCCAGGTTCGGCTATCACCCAAAAGGCTGGCTTCTTGCCCCGCACTTGTTTACGATACCGACGCATCGCCATAGCTGTTGCATCGTGTGCCTTCTTGTGATCAGGATGACCCCACCCACCTTTTGAGTTATAGGTAATCACTGCATCTGGCTTAAAAGATTCCATTACTTGGAAAATATCGTCAGCAACCACCGGTGTTGAAACCGCGGCTAGGGACATTTCGTCTAATCGAAGCGGGGTGGTTGGCACACCTAAGTTACCGATCCGAACACCGCTATCAAGGTATGCCCGAGTGCCAGCAAACTTAAAGTTCTTTACCCCTAAAACAGCTAGCGCGTTTTTTAGTTCACCAGCTCGAAAAGCCCCCATTGCGGCACGATTGGCTTCTAGTGACTTTAGCTCTTCAAGTTTTGCTTTTCCTCGTTCACCACGAGTTAGCGTCAAGAGGAAAACTTCAGCGCCACGTTCGATGGCATCTGCCATCACGTGCGCAGTTTGTAAACTCTCATCATCTGGGTGAGCGTGCACCAGCAAAATACGTTTGGCGGTGAATTTTTGTTTTGCCATAAGAAAAACCTTAGTTTAGATAACCAGCCTATTGACGAAACTAGCGGCTCTCGGCTAGATTAACTTAGGTAACCCTAACTTCGAATGGTCTGATAACCATCGCGAAAGGTAAGCGTGCTCGCTAATTTTCTAATCGGTCTCCGTGAAGGCCTAGAAGCTTCCCTAATCGTTGGAATCCTTGTTGCATACTGCATCAAAAGCGGCAAAAATAAGGCTCTTTCTGGCATCTTCTGGGGAACACTCGTCGCAATTTTGGTCTCCATCGGCGTTGGCATAGCACTCAGCGAATTCGTTGAAGTTGCCCCACCGGGAATCAATGAAATCATCGCCGGTTTTGCCTCGATTCTCGCCGTGGTTTTTGTGACCTGGATGATTTTCTGGATGGCAAGACAAGCCAAAAACATGCGTCAAGAACTGCACGACAAGGTTGACCAGGCAGGCGAAAAGAACTTCACCTTGGTTGCGGTAGCTTTCTTTGCCGTAATTCGAGAAGGTGTCGAGACAGCGGTATTTCTTTGGAGCGCCTCCCGAGCCACCGGATCAGACACGAATCCAGTACTAGGGGCTACCCTTGGTTTACTCATTGCAGCAGTTCTCGGTTACTTCGTATATCGAGGAGCATTGAAACTAAACTTACGAAAGTTCTTCCAAGTTACCGGTGCGTTCCTAATTATTGTTGCCGCTGGAATTTTGGCATACGGTATTCACGAACTTCAGGAAATTGGCTGGTTGCCATTCCTAACCACAACTAGCTACGACATCTCAAATGTAATCCCGAAGGATAGTGCAATTGACACGTTGCTTCGAGGAACCATCAGCTTCCGCTCTGCTCCGTCACAACTGGAGAGCGTCATCTGGCTATGTTACGTTTTGGTTATTGGTTGGCTATTTCTAAAGCCTGCTAAAAAGAACTAGCTGACGTTTTCGTTAGCGCGCTTTTTAGCAGCTAGCGATCTGGCACGAATGTTGGCGTCCAGCTCGACCTTTCGAATTCTGATTGCCTCTGGAGTTACCTCAACGCATTCGTCTTCCCTAGCAAATTCCAAACACTCTTCCAGTGAAAGCTTCCTAGGCGGGGTCAGCGACTGGAACTCCTCAGAAGATGAAGCGCGCATGTTAGTTAGCTTCTTCTCCTTAGTGATGTTGACGTCCATGTCCTCGCCTCTGGAGTTCTCGCCTACGACCATGCCGGCATACACCTCTGAAGTTGGCTCAACAAAGAACGAACCGCGCTCTTGGAGAGCAATCATGGCAAACGGAGTTGCCACACCGGCTCGGTCTGCCACCAGCGAACCATTAGTTCTGGTGACAATCTCACCGGCCCATGGCTCGTATCCTGCAGAGATAGCGTTTGCTATGCCGGTACCCTTTGTTGTAGTTAGAAACTCGGTTCTAAAGCCAATCAGGCCTCTCGATGGCACCATGAACTCCATCCGAACCCAACCGGTGGAGTGGTTGATCATGTTTTTCATTCGGCCTTTACGCGCAGCCATCAGCTGAGTGATTGCCCCTAAGAATTCTTCGGGAACATCAATGGTTAGATCTTCGACCGGCTCGTGTAATTTGCCATCGATTTTCTTCGTTACAACCTGCGGCTTACCCACAGTTAGCTCATAGCCCTCACGTCGCATCTGCTCAACGAGAATTGCCAGAGCCAACTCCCCTCTACCCTGGACTTCCCAAGCATCTGGGCGATCGGTGGGCAAAACTTTAATAGACACGTTTCCAATCAGCTCGCGATCTAAACGGTCCTTAACCAATCTGGCAGTTACCTTGGCACCTTTTACTCTTCCGGCCATCGGTGAAGTATTGATACCTATTGTCATCGAAATAGCCGGGTCATCCACTTTGATAAGCGGAAGCGGTCTAACGTCATTTGGATCAGCAAGTGTCTCACCAATAGTGATTCCCTCGATACCGGCAACCGCAACGATGTCTCCTGCGGTTGCAGATTCAGTTGGGAATCTCTCCAGTGCCTTAGTTTTTAGTAACTCGGTGACTTTAACGTTCTGGGTAGTGCCGTCTTGACGAACCCAGGCAACTTGTTGCCCCTTGCGAATTGTTCCATTGAAGATTCTAAGTAGCGCTAGGCGGCCTAAAAACGGAGATGCATCGAGGTTTGTCACATGGGCCTGAAGTGGTGCTTCATCATCGTAGGTAGGTGCTGGAATGTGCTTTAGGATTTCAGCAAATAGCGGCTCTAGGTCTTCGCTATCTGGCAGTGATCCGTCAGCTGGTTTATTCAAGCTGGCTCGCCCTGCTCGACCCGAAGCATAGATAACCGGAAGTTCCAAAATCGAATCGACATCAAGATCCGGGACATCTTCGTGGATATCGCTTGCTAAACCTAGGAGGAGATCGTGAGTTTCTTCAACTACCTCGTCAATGCGGGCATCTGGTCGGTCGGTTTTATTGACCAGCAGGATAACTGTCAGGTTAGCCTCTAAGGCCTTACGCAGGACGAACCGGGTTTGTGGCAGTGGGCCTTCACTGGCATCAACCAATAGCACCACACCATCGACCATTGATAATCCGCGCTCAACTTCACCACCGAAATCCGCGTGACCTGGCGTGTCAATTACGTTGATGGTAATTTCTTTACCACCCGAACTTGGCCCCTTATAGGCGATGGCGGTGTTCTTGGCGAGAATGGTAATGCCCTTCTCACGCTCCAGATCGCCCGAGTCCATGATTCTTTCGCCCAGGTTCGAGTGTTCACCGAATGAGCCGGTCTGACGAAGCATGGCATCAACCAGTGTGGTTTTACCGTGGTCAACGTGCGCAACTATCGCTACGTTGCGGATATCGTATCTTGTGACTTTAGCCATTGCTTTTTGGTCCTTTGGGCGTGAAGTACCGACAATCTAGTTGGCGGTGGATGTGTTCGAATGAACCCTTAAAGTCTAACCGAGGCGAGTAGATTCTCGCCTCGGTCAAACAAGAGTTTTTACTTGCCGGCTAGAAGCTTGGCGCGAGCCTCACGGCGCTTCTTCTGCTCCTTAGGGTCTGGAACAGGCACAGCAGCCAAAAGGGTCTTGGTATACATCTCGGTTGGCTTAGTCAAGATACGGTCACGTGGACCAACCTCAACCAACTTTCCATACTGCATAACCGCGATACGGTGAGCCAAAATGTCAACCACACCGATGTCGTGGGTGATGAACAAACAGGCAAACTTGAGTCGGTCCTGAAGCTCTTGAAGCAGGTCTAGGAAACGAGCCTGAACCGATACGTCTAGAGCCGAGGTTGGCTCATCTGCAATCAACAGGTTTGGCGATAGGGCGAGTGCACGAGCAATACCGACACGCTGCTTTTGACCACCCGAAAGCTCGTGTGGGTAGCGGTTGCGGTAAGAACGTGGGAGTTCAACAGAGTCCAGTAGGTCTTCTACTCTGCGGTCGAGCTCCTCACCCTTAGCAATCTTGGCTAGGAATAGCGGTTCACCGATGCTCTCACCGATTGGTAGTCGAGGGTTCAGCGATGAGGCTGGGTCTTGGAAAACGATTCCAGTGTGCTGACGGATTGAACGAAGATACTTCATGTCCGCACCAGCAATTTCATTACCAAGAATCTTGATTGATCCGGAGTGCACAGGAAGAAGACCGATTGCGGCTCGGCCGACAGTTGTCTTACCAGATCCTGACTCACCCACCAAACCTAGAATTTCACCAGGCTTAATCTCAAAACTAACTCCGTCTACTGCGCGGAATGCAGGAATACGTCCGCGCTTTGGATACTCGATTACCAAATCGGTAACCTCTAGAACTGGCTCAGCCTTTGAATCTGTAGCAGCTAGCTTACGAACCTTAACCGAACCGAGCTTCGGAACCGAAGCTAAAAGTGACTTGGTGTATGGGTGCTTTGGACGGTTGAAGATTGCATCAGATGAGTTTTCTTCAACAGTCAGACCATCTTTCATAACCAAGATTCGGTCTGATAGGTCAGCCACAACACCCATGTCGTGGGTAATCAAGAGAACCGCTGAGTTCAGCTTCTCTTTTAGGTTTCTCATTAGGTCGAGAATTTCGGCCTGAACTGTTACGTCCAGAGCTGTGGTTGGCTCATCTGCAATTAGCAGAGCGGGGTCACAGGCAAGCGCCTGAGCAATCATGGCTCTCTGGCGCTGACCACCAGAAAGTTGGTGCGGATACTTGTCGAAGCTAAGGGCAGGCTCTGGAAGTTCCACTAGGGTAAGTAGCTCAATTGCACGCTCTTTGGCTGACTCAGGACCCATTTCAAAGTGGTTACGCAGAACCTCAACTATTTGGAAACCAACGGTGTAGACCGGGTTAAGAGCAGTCATCGGCTCCTGGAAGATATAGGCAACTTCCTTACCGCGGAACTTGCGCAGTGTTGATAGCGGCTGGTTGAGCATCTCAACACCCTTGACCTGCACACTACCAGAGGTGCGAGCGTTATCTGCAAGCAGGCCCATTAGGCCCATTGCGGTGGTTGACTTACCGGAACCAGATTCACCCACAATCGCAAGAACCTCACCGGCACCAACTTCAAAATTCATGTTGATTGCGGCTGGATACCAAACGCCATCAACCCAGAACTCAACATTGAAGCTCTCTACCTTTAGAATCGGATCTTTAGTTGCCATTAGCTTAAGCACCTTTCTTAGTAGCTAAGTCGCTGAAAACCGCCATAAATACTGGGGTAGTCTGTGAATCATGAATGAACGCTATGTTTACCGCCCCAGAAGTAACTGGGTTTACCTCGGAATCATCCTGCTCATCGGAGCTTTGGCCACCTTCGGCTTCGCATCCGCAGGAAGAAGCGCAGAAGCAATCGCTAGCGTATTGAACTTTCTCGCCTTTGGTCTGATTTTCTGGGTTTTCGTGGTTTCCCCAAAGGTCGTCTACACAGCAGAGAGCATCGAGATCCATAATCCGCTGAAGACCATAGTTATCGGCTGGCACAGCGCCAAGGATTTCACCACCCGTTACTCTTTCACGGTCATTACCGCCAAAGAAAAGATCTCCGCCTGGGGCGCTCCAGCTCCTAGCCGCTTCAACGCCAGAAAGATTCACAATTCTGACTTCCGTGGTACCGGACTGGAAACTCGAAAGGTCATCTCGCCCAACGATTCCCCACGAGCTGAAAGCGGTGTTGCTTTGATACTTGCGCTCAGATACAAAGACAAGGCTGTTGCCGACGGCACTGCCGTCGACAAGTTGACCAGAAAAATTAACTGGCTGTCCTTGGCCCAAATTGGTGTGAGCATAGTTCTGCTCGCCACTAATTTTCTGAACTAACATTTTTAGGTATCCGCCTTGACTAACGCTTGTTGATAGCGTCTCTGGTTGAGGTCTTCGCCATGAATTCCTTGCGGTTGATTCTCTTGCGCTGACGTGGGTCGAAGGCGTCGCGAAGACCATCACCGATGAAGTTGATGCTCAACGCGATGAGGATAATGATCACACCAGGCCACCAGAACAACCAAGGTGCGTAAGTAAATTCACCCTGATACTGGTTGATTAGCAGACCGAGCGAAACATCCGGTGCCTGAACACCAAATCCAATAAACGACAAACCAGTTTCAAGCAAAATCGAACCCGAAAGCAAAAGTGTGGTTGAAACAATAATCACACCGACCGAGTTTGGAAGAATGTGCTTGAAAATAATTCTGGCGTTTGAAGCTCCCGCGACTCTCGCCGCATCAACAAACTCACGCTCACGCAAGCTGAGGAACTCACCACGAACAAGACGGGTAAGTCCGGTCCAGGCAAATAAACCAAGGAACACCGCTAGTGGGAAAACACCAAGGTTACCTAGGTTGTAACCGATAACTGCACCGATAAGAATTGACGGGACGGTGATGATGAAGTCGGTGAAACGCATCATAACTGCGTCGATAATTCCACCGAAGAATCCAGCAACCGAGCCCATTACGGTTCCGATTACGCCGCCGAGTGCACCAATGATAACCATCACCATAAGTGAGATCTCGGATCCACGCATAACTAGGGCAAAGTAGTCACGTCCGTTTGGTAGCTGACCAAATGGGTGGGTTGGGCTTGGGCATCCAGATGCACAAGGCCCCTGAGGCAGCAAATCTTCGTGTGAGAACTGCCACCAACCCTGCAGCGTGAATTTTGCTTGCTCAGTTCCAAGGTGGATACCTGATGCTGAGTAAACAAAGATGGTGAACAAGATCATGAAGATTAGTCCAGCAACCGCAGGCTTGTGCTGGAAAAACCTACGCCGGATAATTTGACCCTGGCTTAGACCTTGAAACTCAATGTTCTCACTACCAGTCTCATTACCTTCCATTGCTGGAACGTTTTTCTGCTTCTTTGGTAAACGAATAGCCATCGAAATATCTACTTTCTGATTCTGATTCTTGGGTCAAGAGTTGTGTAAATAAGGTCCGCTGCCAATGTGGCCATTACCGCCAGGAATGCGGTGATGCTAAATGTTCCCATCAGCAGATTCAAGTCCTGAGTTTGGATGGCCTCATTAGCCAAGCTACCCATACCACGCCATCCGAAAACGCTCTCGGTAATGATTGCTCCACCGACGATACCTGCGATGTCAAAGGCAATCAAAGTGGTCAATGGGATCATCGCGTTACGAAGCGCGTGACGCAGGATAACTTCACGCTCTGGAACACCTTTAGCTCTTGCAGTACGAATGTAGTCCATGCTTAGAACTTCAAGGATTGAGGCGCGTGAGTAACGTAGGTATCCAGCTAGGGAGATCAATGTAAGCGCAGTAGTAGGCAGGATCAAGTGGGTCAAAAGGTCCAGATTCTCAACCCAGAAGTTTGAAGACTCCAAAGTGATGTTGTATGAACCCTGAGTTTCGATAGGCCTCTCACCAGATAGCGTGTAGTACTCCTCCCATACTTGCATGAACTTCTCTAGAACCACAAAAAGTGAGAAGAAGAAGGCCGAGAGCATAGAGACGCGGATTACCGGGCCCTTGTCTACCTTGGTGAAGAAGTAACCGATGAAGTAGCTGGTTGACAGCATCAGAACCGCAAAGGCAGTGAGCATCGAGTAAGTGGTCGACTCATTTGCCAAAATCTGGAACGGATAATAAACGGCCAAACCAACTGCTACTGAGGTCAGACCCGCGTAAAGAGCCTTGCGGTTTGCTAGTCCAGTAAACACGTGAGTAAGACCAACCGAGCAAGAAGCTCCAAGAACTGCCACACCGATGATGCCTAGACTTGGGTTCTTAAACCAAGCGGTAGCGCTTGCCGCGGCAAATAGGCCGACGAAGGAAACAAATGTTATCGACCACGTTATTAAGACTCGTTTTCGATTACCACTGACAAATCCGGTGAGTACCACGGCTATCAAAGCCGAGGCTATTATATTCCACCAGATACCTATCACCGGATTTGCTAAGAAGTCGTTGAACTGAATTGCCATGAATTCTTTAAGCAAAACTGCAACCCAGAAAATTGGGAGAGAGAACAGCAAGAACGCAACGAAGGTTAGCGAGTAGTCAAGTCTTGAGTATTGGCGGATTGCGCTGAGCACACCAAGAGTGATACCGATAACAATCGCCAAGATGGTTGCCAAGGTAACCAAGCGAATTGTCATTGGGATTGCAGCACCAATCTGATCAATCACTGGTAGACGTAGGAGAATTGTTTTTCCAAAGTTTGGTTTACCAACAAAGATTCCAAGGACTCCTTGAAGCCAGAGAAAGTATCGGGCTGGCGGCGGAACATCCAGTTGCAGAGCTTTGGTTAGCTCACGGATGATGACTTCCTTTTTCGGATCTGTAGACTCACGAACTCCAGCAAGTGGATCACCTGAGTAAGCCGCCAGGTTGTAAGTCAAAAAAGTTGAGCCAAACAAGATTAGTAGGGCGATAGAAATTCTTCGGCCGATGTAAGCTAACAATTCAGAATCCGTTCTTGTTTCAGATAAATTCAAACTTCCTTTACTTTACCAGAGCAGCTGGGTGAAACCGCCCCAAGCCAGAGACTTCTCCTTAAATGCATCTTGGCGGTATCCCATTTCTGAGATACCGCCAAGATTTGGTTTTGGTTTCTAAACCATAACTAAATCGTTATGAATTAGAAGCTCAATGCCCAGTAGTTCCATACAACGTTAGGGTTCAGAGGGCTTGGAAGAACATTCTTCAAGTCCTTGTTCCACGCTGCAACACCTGGCCACTGGTAGACCGGTAGGGTCCAGTAGTTTGACCATAGTTGTCTTTCAGCCGCGATCTTCGCGTTGACAATTTCGGTCGCACTTAGTGGGCTCTCGAATTTCTTGAGCAAGGTGTCTAGAGCTGGGTCGGTCCAACCTGCACGGTTGTTTCCACCATCACTCTGGTACTGTGGGTTGGTTCCAGTCTGTGAAATCGCAGACTTTGACCATGCGAAGTGAGAAGCGTCGTAGTTGTTGCAGTTAAGCAGGTTAGACCATGCTGTTGATGCAGTGTGTACAACGTTAATACCGACCTTCGCTGCCTGTAGCTTGATCTGTGTTGCAATGTCAACACGACGAGCTGCAGTGCTGGTTAGCAACTTAACAGTGAAGCTGTTGCTGTTTGGTCCAGCGCTTGGGTAGTACTTCTTCACAAGGGCAAGAGCCGCTGCGTTTCTGGTGTCCTGGTCCTTGGTGAACTGGCTCACGTAAGAGCTAGATCCAGCAACAACCTTTGCGTAGTCGCCTTCAGTAGTTAGCGAGAACAAGCTGTTTAGAACAGGTGAGTCTCCGCTAAATGCTGGGTCGAATACCTTACCAATGTAGGTGTTAGCAACAACCTGACGAGGGTGAACAAGTAGCAATGCCTGACGTAGGTCCTTGGCACGCTGAGTGTTTCCCTTGAATGGGCCGTCGTATGGTGCAGCACAGTTACCGTCTGAGTTAACAGTGGTGTTTGGAGTTAGTGCGTCACCGGTACGTAGGTCGAAGTGCTCGTAGGTCGCTACTGAAGTTCTTGATGCAACAACGTTCGGGTCAGTTGAAACTGTTGACCAGAATGAAGAGGTTGCAGAACCTGAGTAAAGGTCTACTTCACCGTTCTTGATAGCTTGACCAACTGCTGTGTCGCTGAAGGTAGTTCCAGTTGCAGGGAACTTGAAAATCATCTTCTCAATGTTTCCTGTAAGTTTTGGAGCACCGCTAACAGAAGCAAGTGGGTTTCTAACCAAAGTACATGATGATGGACCACAGCTCTGGATCATGAATCCACCGTTAGAAATAAGCAACAATGGGTTGGTGCTTGGGGTAACGGAAGTAATGTTCCAAACAGTTGACCACTTGTCTGCCATTCTGCCCATCAGAGTACGAGCGTCAGTACGAGCAGCTAGAGCGTCCTGGTAGTCAGGGTCTGTAGTTGCAGGTAGTGGCTCGATTGATGTGTAGTAAGCGTCTTCGAACAATGACTTGTAAGAAGCGTTAGTACGCGCACTCTGAAGAGTCTTCTTACCCTTAGCAAGAGCAACAAGAGCGTGAACCGCACCTGGGCCAGGGCCGAAGATCTGCCAGTCAGGCTGGAAAGCGTCGTACTTGACGGTTAGCGAGAAGTTGTCGTCGCTTAGGTCAAATGACTCAGCTCTAGTGTGGTCATCGTAAGCGCCACCGTAACCGGCAGAGTCAAAACGAGAACCAGCATCTGACATTGGGTCACCCAAGCCAGCCTTGATTGAGTAGTCACTGCTAGAAATAGCGTGGCTTAGTAGTAGGTCCTGAGCAGTGATCAGAGTTCCGTCAGAATAACGAAGACCCTTCTTCACTGTGTAAGTGACCGCGAAACAACCAAACTCGTCTGTTAGAGACGCAGTCGCACAGTTGTTACTTGTAATTTTGAAAGTTCCGAAAGCAGTGTTACGAACCAACTGGGCCTTGTTGTTCCAGTAGGTGAATCCTGCACCAGTTGGATAAACAACATCCACGTTGGTTACAAGGTTCTTTCCGTTAACAGCTGTGTTCAGACCAGACAGTGTGTTGCCCTCTTGGACAATCACGGTCTTATCAGCCGCGGTAGCGTTCGCTGGAGCAAGGCTTAGACCTGTAACTCCAAGAACAGATACTGCGACTAGGGCTAGGCCCTTGACCAGACTTTTCTTCATTGTTTCTCCTTGTTAATGTAGGAATAACCGGATTGGCCAAAGCCAGCCCACTTGTTCCTTGGGTAGAAAAACTCTACAACGAATAACTGACATGCCATAGGGGGTTTAACCCAAATCGTTACATTTATTTACAGAATCTTTTTCAACCCAAAATGCCCTAAATATAAGGGCTTTCGGGCCATTTTGGGGATTGCTGCTAAGGTTGTCTCACGCTCAAACCGAGCCCAGTTGTTTTGTTAGGGAAAACCGGTGCAAACCCGGTGCTGACCCGCAACCGTAAATGGCCTGAAACTAGGCGATGAGTCGGAATGCCTAACTCGACAATGACTCCAAAATAAACCGTCGTGGTCTGCGGGTGGAGTCGGGTAGATTCCTGCCCGTCATCGCACAAAGATCGCAAACCAGAAAGGGTTGCGATGTCAACATTCAAAATGGTGCGAACAGTTTTCGTGTTTGCCCTCACTTTAATTACCGCTCTAACGCTCAGCTCCTGTTCAAGCTCAGGCTATGGAACTGATGCAAATCCAAAAACCAGTAAATATCTTTTGGACAACTTTGTATCTGGAGAATATTTAGATCCATTCGGAACAAACTCCCCCGATGTTGGGGCCACCATGGAAGCTTTGGTTCAGCTAAGCGGAGTTGGAAATCAAGACAAACTTACAAAGTCAGTCGAGTGGCTTAAGAGCAATACAGATTTGCTAAAAATTCCTGGCTTGAAAGGAACTTATCTTTTCACAGCGCGAGCTCTCGGTTTCTCTGATGACCCGACAGTTGCAACAGAACTTGCAGAACTCAAAAAAAGTATCGCTGAGGATGGAACTGTTGCTGATACCAATAACTTTTCAACCTGCTGGGTAATTCTGGGATTAGTTGCATCAGGAGAAACAGATCTGGCAAATCGGGTCGCATCAAAACTTGTGTTTTTGTCTGAAGCAGATGGTGGCTACAAATACATCAAGGGTGACCCAGATTCAAATGCTGCTGCTGACGTTACCGGTTTTGCAATCATGGCATTCAAAGCAACTGAAAGCTTGGGAACTTCAGAAGATCAAGCTGCCAAGAGTTTTGCAATAGGCAAAGCAAAGAACTGGCTAATTGCAAATAGAGAACCAGGACAGTTCTGGCTCGGATATGGTGACTTAGATATAAGTGGAACCGCTTACGCAACTATGGCTCTAGGGTCGGTAGGCGAAAAAATAGATGACAGCGTTAAGTGGCTTCAGACCCAGGTCAATGACAAAGATGGCGGTGTAGTCGCACCTTGGAACGCGCCGGACAGTGATATCTTCAGCACCACACAGTCAATCTTGGCGATGTCAAAACTGAACTTCATCGACGTCCTAAACAACACAGCTAAATAGCCAGCAATGCGGTTATTTGTTCGCCTTTCTCTGATTGGTTTAGTGGCTCTCGTTGCTGCTGGCTTCTGGCTAAGCCAGAGCCAGCAGGACGCCGCGCCTAAGCCAACTCCAAAGGTAGAAGCTGGTCAGTGCACAGATGCAGGAACCTCTGTAGTTATCGACTTCGGTAGTGATAGTTCTGAACCCGTTATAGAAAAATGTGTTCTGAACTACAGCGGAAATTCTTGGAACCTACTCTTAACGGCTGGGCTAAATATTTCTGGCACAACCAAGTATCCGATCGGCTTCGTCTGTCGAATTAAAGACTATCCAGATGCCTCTAGAGAAAAATGTATTGAGACCCCCGGAGGCAATTCGGGTTCTTGGGCTTTTTTCATTGCAGAGAGCGGATCCGATGATTGGATCTATAGCCACTACGGTGCATCAAGTCATCGTGTGAAGTGTGGTTCAGCAGAGGGCTGGCGCTTTCTCGAAAAAAACGAGTCGCTAAAAACTGCTCCGCGGATACAACCAGTTACGAATACTTGTGAAAAGTAATCCCTTCAGCTCGGCAAAAACAAACCCGGCCACCTGGTGGCTTTTGGGGCTTAGTTTTGCGATAACAGCATCACTATCGGCAAACCCTTTGGTGCTGCTGACAATATCAATCGCCAGCATGATCTTGGTGAGAGTCTGTCGTGACCAGTCCCCTTGGGCAAAATCAATCAAGTTTTATCTTCAGTTAGCCACAGCTGTGGTAGTTATCAGAATTCTGTTCAGGATGATTTTCAATTTGGAAGTAGAGCCAGCTGATCCACTTTTTTCACTTCCCGCTTTAGAGGTCTCCTTAGGATTTGGTTCAACACTTCAGTTATTCGGACCAATCTCAAGAGAAAGTTTCATGGCTGCCGTAACAGACGGCTTGAGGTTAGCTACCATCATACTTTCGATCGGAATGGCCAACTCGCTTGCCAATCCCCGAAAACTGCTTCGAGTAACGCCTGGTGCTCTCTATGAGGTTGCAACAGCGATATCAATCTCGATAAATCTGGCACCGCAACTTATCACCAGTCTCAACCGGGTTAGGCGGGCTCGAGGGCTTCGTGGCCAATCGAAAGGATTGAAATCTCTGCCTGGGATTGTCATTCCAGTTTTAGAAGACACTATCGACCAATCCATGGCCCTTGCCGCTTCAATGTCTGCACGAGGTTTCGGTCGTCGCGGTCAAGTCAGCAAGCTGCGAATGGCCAGCACCAGATTTGCCGGTTTGGCGGCGTTGACCTCTATAACCGTTGGGATTGCCCTGCTATTGATAAGCCCAAGTTCGCAGGGAATGGACTTGGCGCTACTTGTTCTTGGCCTAGTTGCCGCAGTCCTTTATATAAAGCTGTCGGCAATCGGTGCCTCTAGGACCAGATTTCGCAAGGAACCTTGGCGTTTAGCTGATTTCACCCTGCTGGCCATAGCCGTCCTGTTACTTGGAATAGCTTTTAGCGGGAGGTTGGTCTAAATGATTAAGCTCTCCGAGGTCACTTTTGACTACCTTCGACCCGATGGAACTGCTGTAACGGAGACTCCTCAGTTGAATCGAGTTAACTTAGAGATTGCCGCGGGGCAATTCGTTTTAGTTTGTGGACCGACCGGTAGCGGTAAGTCAACATTGCTAAAGGTCCTTAATGGTTTGGCTCCGAGCTTCACCGGAGGGCTAATAAGCGGGAGGATCGAGATTGACGGTATCGATCTAACCGGAAAGCCACCTCACGAATACGCCGGATTGGTCGGTTACGTCAATCAACAACCAGAGGGTTCATTTGTTGCCGTTACGGTTATTGACGAACTGGTCTATGGCGCTGAACAACTTGGTGTGAGTAAAGAGCAGATTCAAATCAAGCTCGACGAGATTACCGAAATTCTAGAAATCAAAGATCTTTTAGATCGCAATCTTGAAAGCCTATCCGGTGGCCAGCAGCAGCGAGTTGCAATCGGTGCAGCGCTGGTAGCCGGAGCAAAGGTTTTGCTTTTGGATGAACCAACCTCGGCACTTGATCAAGCTGGAACAAAACGAATCCTGCAAGCATTAAAAACTCTTGCCCACAACTCAGGTGTGACCATACTCCTTGCTGAACACCGGATTAGCCGAGTGATTGCCGAAGTGGATTCCATGCTCGTGGTACACGGAGACGGTAGTGTCACACACGGTCTGGTATCTGATCAGTTTAACGATGCCCGGTTTGCGCCACCGATAATCGAACTGGGCCTAAAGCTCGCCTGGCAGCCTCTAGAGATTTCAGCGGCCGCAGCAGCGCAAAGATGGCAAAGTTCACCAGCTAAATATCAAGCGGTAAACTTATCGCCCCAAGGCGAACCGATCCTAAAAACTGAACGGCTAAAAGTAATTTATGCGGACAAAGTAGCGCTTGCTGAAACAACCTTGAGTTTTTATGGCAACCAGATAACAGCCGTGATGGGTGAAAATGGCTCAGGTAAAACCTCTCTCTGCTGGGCATTGCAGGGGCTAGGTCAGCGAAGCGGCGGCTCAGCTTTGATTGAAGAAGGCGACACCGCTGAACTTGCGAAGGACTCTCGTCTAGACCTGGTCGCCATGGTCCCACAGCGCGCCGCAGATCTGCTGTTTCTAAATACTCTTGCCGATGAGTTCAATGAGTCTGACCGTTTTGCTCAGGCCCCTCAAGGTTCAACGGCGCAACTGTTCCAGAAGATTGCCGGACGTATCGACACATCCGTTCACCCAAGAGATCTCTCCGCAGGCCAGCAACTAGCTCTGGTGCTTAGCATCCAATTGGTAAAGCAAGCCAAAGTCCTGATCCTGGATGAGCCAACTCGAGGGCTCGATTACTCAGCTAAGAAGGCGCTAGCAGCACGATTGCTTAGCTTGAAAGCAAGTTCAAGAACCATCGTTTTAGCTAGCCACGATGTTGAGTTTGTCGCCATGGTTTCAGATCGAGTCATTCAACTCAAGAACGGCCAGGTGGTCAGCGATGAGACTGTAGTGGACGCGTTGAGTTGGGGTAAAGAATTAGCCACACAACTAGCTATGATTTCAAAGACACCGGGTTTGATAAATATCGAGCAGGTGCAGGCATGAAACTTTTTGTGTCAAGGACATCTGTAGCGATTGCGGGACTAGCAAGTCTTCTAATGTTCTGCTGGCCACTTCTGATTTCTAGTGCCAGTAACAGCGAAGCCCAAGTTGCCCAGACAGTTTTTATAGTGCTAATGCCACTAACTCTGATTTTGATTTTGATGGAATTTGCCTCTGGGGATATTGGAGCTAAACACCTAGCCCTACTCGGTGTCCTCATTGCTCTAAATGCAGTCATACGATTACTCGGGGCTGGAACAGCAGGAATCGAAACAGCGTTCTTCCTGGTGATTCTGGGAGCGTATGTCTTTGGAAGTGGCTTTGGATTTATTTTGGGAGCAAGTTCCATTTTTGTCTCTGCATTACTAACTGGTGGAATTGGACCGTGGCTTCCATTTCAGATGATGGGTGTCGGCCTAGTCGGTTTAGGTGCCGGTTTGATTCCCCATGTTAGAAAACCTTTTTGGCAAAAAGCATTCTTAGTTAGCTATGCGGTTATCTCTAGTTTCATTTACGGCTCGTTGATGACACTTTGGAACTGGCCATACCTAGCCGGAACCGGAACCCAGGTTAGTTATCAGGCTGGAGCGCCGATCTTGGATAACCTGACGAGGTTCTTCCAATATGAACTGATCACCGGCGGTTTCTTCTGGGATTTAGGCAGGGCTATAACCACGGCAACCTTGATTCTGCTAACCAGTAAAGCTCTGATCGCGACTCTAAATCGAGCCGCGGTCAGAGCTGGCGTAGTCAAACGAACCTAGAAATCTTCTAGGTGGAACCGATCTATAAGGTTAGACTCGTTCTAGTAAAGCACCCCTTTACTTAGCCGTGTTGATTGGAGGTTCCCGTGGAGGTTAAAGTCCATGCTGAGAGAACCCGCGACGGCTGGTCAGCGAAGGTAGCCGGGCCGCAAGGCTTTACCGTCACAGCCAAAAGACTGGACCAGTGCAAAGAACAGATTGTTGAGCGATTCAAGGCCCTAGAAGAACAAAAGGGAAACCCAGCTGTCTGTGAAGTTGTCATCAAAGTTGAGGCGGAGCTACCCGGCATCATTTGTGATCTAGAAGCCGCCAAGAAGAAGATGCAGGATGCTCAAAAACTCCAAGAGGAAGCATCAAGTGAAATCAGAAGCGTGGTCAGTCGCATGCGCGACGAGGGCCTAACTATGCGAGACATCGCAGTGCTGCTCGGGGTCTCCCCGCAGCGAGTTCAGCAGCTGCTCGACTAAAGAAAAAGGCCGCATCAAAAGATGCGGCCAGATTCTTGTGGTTTGTGGCTTTAGGTTGTTAGTGCCGGAATAATCGCACCGGAGAACACCTGCTGAGCCAACCATGACTTAGCAATGAAACTCAGTGTGATGTATACGCGCTCACCGAACAGGTAGTCCGCCCACTTGCCAACCTTGCGATATTGCAAAGCCTGGTTTACGGCGAAAGTGTTGAAGGCAATAAAAATTGTCGCGATGATGACCAACACAAAACCTGGAATTTCGGCAGCAGTTGTCTTACCCGGCTGAATGGTTCCGATGATGATAATGATCCAAGGGACAATTCCGGTCATACAACCCATGATGAATGGCAAGGCTTTACCGTTACCAGGAGTTTCATACTTCTCCTGCAGAGCACCAAATAAAATCATGCTGGCATTCACACCAAAAATTGCAATCAGTGCTGCAAAGTCAGAAAAACCACACAGCAGTGCAATCGCAACGATCATGGTTGATGAACTAAGCGAATACTCAGTCCAGCGGAAATAGTTGTGGTTATTCTTTAGACCGTTGAAGTAACGGCTACGGAACCAAGGCGAGACAATCAGGTAGTGGAAAAATGCTGACATCAGCAAGAAGGCGACAATCGCACCACCTAGGTTAATGTTCAGCAAGGTCACGTTGTCCCTAGGGAGGTCAACTCCCGGAGGGCCGGTCATCCACGAAGCGGTTACCGGATACTCAATCTGCTTTGGCAAAAGTGTTAGAACGTAAATACAGATCGCGGCAACTACTAGGTGCAGGGTTCCAGCGGCGATGTTGTATCGGGTGAGGCCTTTTTCGCTAACCTTTTTGGCTAACTTTGCCTCTTTTTTGACTGCTTTATCAGACATAAAAAGATACCTTTCGAGTAAGTGCTATCTCGTTCTTAGCCTATGTGGCAAGTATCTATTTGGCGATGATTAGGCCCATTGGTTTAGGCCGGCAGCTGAACTGGTCAAAACCCCAATGATCCCGAGCTGGCATGTCCAAGTCGGAACAGATCTTCTTTAGCCCCGCAAAACCGCCAACTCTCTTCAAAGTTAACTTGATGCTAGGTAAAAGCTTGCTCGAAATAATCCCGTTCTTCGATGAGGCCAACCCCGCGGCTATTCCGGCTGCCTCCCCCAACTGGATGAATTGAGGTTCCATACGAATCGATGCATAGGCAGCTGGGGAGGAAGAGATTCCCACTGCAACAATCAGGTTTTTTGGTCCAGCCTTAGGCAGCATAGCTTTCAATGGAATCTCATAAATTGGTGCCCGATACATAACCGAACGATCTCTTAGAAAAGTTCCTTCGGAAAAGACAAATAGTGTCGGTTTGCTATCCATCGGGTAGCTAGCTGCCGCCACTGCATCAACTTTAGTTCGATTGGTCAAAATATCTTTGGTGGTCATGGTGTATTTACCCACCAAGCGACGTCCTTCGCGAAGATATGGTTGCTGCGGCCAGCCACCGTTGGAGGTGAACTCGTCGGCACATAATCCAAATCCGGCAAGCGCGTTCTTCTCAAGGGCTGGCACACTTGGATCATTTTGAACAAACCACAAAAACGACTTCAAATAGTTTGAGTATTTCGAGAGAACCTCACTTCTTGTCCCTGGCTGCTCGAAATACTCCTTAGTCATGGTCAAATTAGTAAAAGAAGAGTAGTAAGCGTTCAGGTCAAATTTCTGGTTAGGTAACTTAGCTATTCGCCAAAGCTGCGTCAATACAGTTCCGTTTGATTTGACTACTGGACTTTTTTGAATTCGATACCCGTAATAATTTTTCATGAATGTGCGCCATGCTGGAGCATATTTGTCGTAGTCAGCCGTCTTGGAAAAAGGAATAAGGTTTTCAGTATTCTTGGTCACACATAACCGGTATGTGAACGATGGCATACCTTTGAGGATCTGTTCTGAGTAGTTGTCTTTCGATTCGGTAATAGAAACCTGCGGTAACTGAGCGAAATCTTGTTCTGCTTGAGCAATTTCCTCGGGGTCTTTTAGCTGAAACATTTGCTGATATGTTCTGGAGGCCGTTGCAGTTTCGTTGTATTCGTAATAATCAGCCATGCCGAGTCGGTTAGAAGCCCCGGAGAGATAAATTAAGTCCCCGGCGTAGCTGGCATCAACGAAGCTTTTTCCAGAAACAGTTATTTCTCGATTAGAAACTATGCCGCTTTGGAAAGTTATGCTCTTGATCATGCCTTTTTCCAATGAGACTGATTCGAGGGTAGCGTTTGTTCCTAAAGTTACCCTCGGTGTATCTAGCCAGGAGGTAAAAATACACTCAGCTACCTTAGGCTCGGAACGGTAATCCTGAGTGCGGTAGAAACGGTTTAGGTCTTCTAAATACCGTTTTGCCAAACCAACATTTGACTCAAGCGAACCCAGGTCGGTTGCCCCTACCCCATTGGAAATAGCGCCACCAAAAAGTCCGCTCTCGCTCAAGATCAAGACCTTTTTGCCTAGGTCAGCAGCACTTTTAGCTGCAGCAACCCCAGCTGGAGTTCCACCGTAAACAATCACATCAAAACGCGCTTGATCTTTGACCTGGCTCTGTCTAACCTTTTTCGCCAAATTCTCACAACCGAAGCTCTGCCAAGAAGTTTCGGCTTGCGCAGTAAGAAAGGAAGCACCAAGTGTGCCCACCAGCGCGAGCGCGAGGGCAAAAGAAATTTTGAGCTTGCTGGTCATTGGCAATTCCTAGGCATAATCAGGGATAAGTCTAGATTGCCTAGCAGGTTAGTTTTTGACCATGCCATTTTCCCCCAGTTCCCAGCTTTCAGTGGCTAGTAAATGACTTTAGTGTAGGTCTGCTGCAGCAGGCTATCTCGCAACTGCAAATACAAGCTACCCGGGGTGTAGTTTGGCGGAACAACCAAGGGGTAAAGCTTTTGATCGGAGCTTTGAATCAGAAGCCTGATTCCCTCGGCTTCAGTGGAATCTCCGATCTGGTCGATGTAATTGCTTAGGTCCTGGTCACTTCCGATTGGATAGAAAGTGGTTTGGATTGGATTGTTAGGAATGTATACCGAGTCGGTCACCACGAAAATCCAAACAGAATCCTGGATGGAGTCAGAAAACCCTTGCCACATTCGATCAACATATTCTGTTGGGTTATTTGAAACGTAGTTGCCAACTGCGGCCTGACCAAAATCAGCCAACGACTTTCCATTTCTTGCCAGCAGATCGGCCTCGGTGAAAGTTGTGTCGCCCATGACCATCAAAGCGCTTCCCTTGGAAACTTCTGAATCAAGTATTGCCAATTCGGACAATTTGGAATTGTTACTCGATACGAAAGCGAAGACACCAGCCAATACAGCAGCTCCTCCAACTAGATTGACGATGAGTTTCGGCGTGAAAAACCGGCGTGCACCGAATTTCGGGTTATCCGAACTAGCCGAAAGTAGCAGACTCTCGTCTAATCGAGGTGCCCTAGTTTTAGCCGCACTCTTCTGAAGCTTGGCTAGAAGCTCATCCTGGTCGATTTTCTTGCTCATACCTTGTCTATGTCTTTCTCACTAGTTTTCTGACAATTGCTTGTCAAGATTCTTGGCAAGTCTCTGCCTCGCTCGCTTGAGTTTCTGACTCGCTGTGTTCGCCGAGGTGCCAAGTGCTACTGCAATCTCGGCAACTGACAGACCGTCGAAAACCAACAAACTCAGCACCTGACGATCCGATGCAGAGAGCCCTGCAAAAGCCTGAGCTATGTCGGAACCATCAAGTGCTAAATCTTCAGCCGAGGGAGCCGCCTTATCCCAATCCATAAGTGGTAGGTGGATAATTTTGTTTTCTGCTTTACGCCGATGGTTAGCAACAACAAAACCGGCAATCTTGTAGAGCCAGGCTAACTCGAATCCTTTCGGGCAGGCATCTTTCTTACGCCAAGCTATCTCGAAAATTTCACTAGCCAGATCCTCAACCTTGTTCGGCGGGACTCTGCGAACCAAGTATTTCGATACATCCTGGAGGTGCTCTCTAAAGAGAGCAACAAATGCCTGCTGATCCATGTTGCATTTCCTCGTTATGGGTTCGGATGTAGATTGCCTGAATGTTTATGTATATAGGTTGTCGAATCTGACAGCGTTTAGCCCAAGCCTTCAATAATGTCGGCAAGCTCTCCGCTAATTATATCCAGACAGATTTTCCAACCGGTTGGTGTGGACATAGTCCCAGTGAGGCTGGATTGAAAACTGTTGTTAGTCTCCTCGGCCAGACCAACGACGATTCCACCAGCGCCAACAACCACGGCATACCTGGAAGCTAGCCGGCTAAGCGCGGCTCTTCCTTTCTGGCTCAATTGAGGTAACAAGTCCCAATCAATTTGGTTTTTTGGAGTCAGGTTTACGGCGTGAGTTTGAAGTCCGGGAACTGCTACGAACATAAAAAGTGATGGAAACGGCCCCATCTCGCCGTGCAGTGTGAACATGGGTTTAGTAATCGCATCCCAGCGTTGGAATGTTTCACCAAATGCTACCTGCAATTGGCCATCTGACATAACGCCATAGGCCCGACCATGAACAGTTCCGTTCACCAGTGTTGAGAATTCCGTTGCACCAGGAAACTGGCTGACATCTGGAAGCACGATGAGTCCACTTTTAGAAATTGCTTTACTCATCTTGTCTGTTTCTGATTCATCATTCTTGCGATCAGATTTATTCACAAATAACCAACTGAGTAAAACTAGTGGGACCAACCAGTAAGAGTTGGCCCTCGTCCAGACCAACTCCGGATCATTGAAGTCCGTGGCTTGTTTCGGAAAGAATGCCATAAACACCCAAAGAGCGGTCAAAAAGGTGAGTCCAAAGGCAATACCCCAACCGAAGCGAACCTTATATTTCCCGTAGCGGTCATATCCTGAGTCGGGAGATCCGTCACCGATTAGGAAGCTCAAGTCGAGTTTTGAATAACTTAGTCCGCGGAGCACTTTGACTAAAGAGGCTCTCTTTTGGCTATCCCCTGAAGTCATGACTAAAGCCTAACGCTACAAATCAAAGGAGGACTTAAACAAATCAAGCCCCTTAGTTAGGGGCTTGATATTGGTGGAGATGGGGGGAATTGAACCCCCGTCCATGACTTGGAAACGAACTCTTCTACGGGTGTAGCTTCACTAAACGTTTTACTCGGTCACGGTTTTTGCATGAAGCGACTAAACCGACTAACCCAGCCTGAGAAAAAGTCCCACACAGCCCTAAGGCGTAACTGCGCAGCAAGATTTCTAGATGACGCTAGTACCCAACACGAAATCTAATGTTGGACTAACGGACTCGGGGTAGCGCTATTAAGCAGCTAGGCCGAAGTCGGTGCTCTTAGATTTGGCACCTATGGTTTGCAGAGGGAGTTTTCGAGATAACTCTGCATTCTCGACCCGCTTCTTTTCGATTCAAAAAGCCTTGTCGAAACCGATCATCCCCATATTGAATTACCAAAACCCCAATACTTCAGGGCTAGATAACTATAAAGCTATCTAAGGACAAATACCAGACCAGGGTAGATTTTATTCCCGAATTACCAGTCTTTACCTTTGGTCGACATAGCTCGATCTGCCTCGCGCTTATCCTGTTTTTCTTTTAAAGCTTGGCGTTTATCGTATTCACGCTTACCTTTAGCCAGGGCTATCTCAACTTTTGCCTTGCCGTCCTTGAAATAAAGCTGTAACGGCACCAAGGTATAGCCCGACTCCTTGACCTGGCCAGCAAGCTTATATATTTCAGCTCGATGCAGAAGCAGTTTGCGCTTTCTTCTGGTGTTGTGGTTGTTCCAAGTACCCTCGGTGTATTCCGGGATGTGAACGTTTTCTAGCCAGGCTTCTCCATTGTCGATTGTGGCGTAGCCATCAACCAGACTGGCTTTTCCAGCTCTAAGTGATTTAACCTCTGTCCCGGTTAGGACAATGCCAGCCTCGAAGACTTGTTCAATTGAATAGTCATGTCGGGCTTTACGATTAGTGGCAACGATTTTCTCGCCACGCTCTCTTGGCACTTTAACTCCTTGAGTTTTTAGGACAGCCAAACAGTCTAACCGTTAGACCCGCAAATATCTCCTGATCGAAGAGAAGGCGGCTAGGCCTGCCAGCAGAGCTCCAAGACCTATAAGTCCTGGAAGCAGGGTGAATGCATCGGCGATGCCGACAAAACTAGTGAACGGCAACTGCTGAGCCAAAAAGCCCTGCACAAAAAATGTGACTAAGGCGAAAATCGCCCCACCGGCAAGCAAGCTCCCGATTACACCGGCCACCACTCCCTCAAGGATGAACGGTAATTGGATATAGAAATTGCTAGCCCCGACTAGGCGCATGATTCCGATCTCTCTACGACGCATCACGGCGGAGAGCCGAATGGTAGTTGAAATCAGGAGAACAGCTGAGAAAAGCATCAGACCGGCGATAGAAATCGCCGCCAAACTGGCGATGTTGAGGATTGCAAATATTTGGTCTAGGTAGCTTCGCTGATCCTTGACCTCTTCTATCCCGCTAAGACCAGTAAAGCTCTCAATGATAATCGGTGCCTGGTTAGGGTCTTTCAGGTTGACCCAGAAAGTTTCGTTCAACTGGGCTGGAGTAACATACTTAGCCACGGCGTTGTCTTTGAATTCCTTTTGAAAGGTTTGATAGGCCTGGTCATGGTTTTCAAAGTAGTACTGCTCGATGTATGGCTTGAGGGTGGCTGAATCGAGCCTTGATATAACTGTGGCCTGCACATCTTTACTAGCCTCACTCTGTGGGCAGATATCCTGCGGTGAAGTTTTTGTGCAGAGATAAATAGCAACCTGAGCCTTGTCATACCAATAGGTTTTCATGGAACCGATTTGTTGCTGCAACAGGCCAGCCGTACCGACAAAGGTTAGAGAAATAAAGGTAACCAAAATTACGGAGATGACCATGCTTAGGTTGCGGCGGATGGCAATTCCCATCTCGGTGAAAACGAAGTTAGCTCTCATGACTGCACCCCGTAGCCAGAGCCTCGTTCATCTCGAACAATCTTTCCCTGAGAGAGTTCAATAACTCTTTTGCGACCCCTGTCGACTATGCCTCGGTCGTGAGTGGCCATCAATATGGTTGTCCCAGATAAATTTATGCGATCCAGAAGCGCCATGATATCTTCCGAAGTATTTGGGTCTAGGTTTCCGGTTGGCTCATCGGCCAAAAGAATCGCTGGCTTGTTAACAATCGCTCTTGCCAATGCAACGCGCTGCTGCTCTCCACCGCTTAGTTCGCTCGGCAAAGAGTTGGCTTTATCCTCAAGACCAACCAGGCGCAAAACATCAGGAACCGCTTCGGCGATTAGACCCCTAGATTTACCAATCACTTCTAGGCTGAAGGCAACATTCTGGGCTGCAGTTTTATTTGGTAGCAGCCTAAAGTCCTGGAATACGACGCCAAGGTTTCTTCTAAAGTGCGGCACTCTTCGACTCGGGATACCAATTAGGTTTTCACCCAAAACATGTATAGATCCAGCGGTTGGAACATCCTCGCGAAGGATCATACGCATCAGGCTCGATTTACCAGAACCGGATGCCCCCACCAAAAATACGAATTCTCCTTTGTCAATTTCCAGCGACACGTCATCCAGCGCTGGACGCGGTGCACCTTTATATTGCTTAGTTATTTGGCTGAGAGAAATCATTAGGTTTTTAGCCTAAATTGCCCAGCGGTTGCTGACCCTAAGGCGGGTTAAGCGTGTTGGACTATTTTTGCTCTGTTTTTCGCCACCGAATACCAGCTGCGATGAATCCCTTTATATCCCCGTCAAAAACCGCATCTGGGTTGTTTACTTCAAAGTTTGTTCTCAGATCTTTCACCATTTGATATGGAGCCAAAACGTAGGAGCGCATCTGGTCACCCCAGGAGGCGGTCGCCTCACCAGCCAATTGCTTCTTTTTGGCGTCTTCCTCACTACGTCTTATTTCCAGGAGTCGGCTCTGCAGCACTCTCATGGCGGCGGCTTTATTCTGCAATTGCGACTTCTCGTTCTGACAGGACACCACTGTTCCAGTCGGTAGGTGGGTAATTCGAACCGCTGAGTCTGTGGTGTTTACCGACTGGCCACCAGGGCCAGAAGATCGGAACACATCAACCCTGATTTCATTTTCGGGAATATCAATTACGTCAGTCTGTTCAATCAGCGGAACAACTTCGACAGCGGCAAAAGATGTTTGCCTTTTACCTGCAGCATTGAATGGACTCATCCGAACCAAACGATGCGTTCCAGCCTCAACGGAAAATTGCCCATAAGCATATGGCTCATCGATTTCGAAAGTAGCGGATTTGATACCGGCCCCTTCGGCGTATGAGGTATCCAAAACTGTAGTTGGCCAGCCCTGCTTTTCACAAAAACGCAAATACATTCGCATCAGCATCTCGGCAAAGTCGGTAGCATCATCCCCACCTGCTCCCGAGCGGATGGTGACAATCGCTGCCCTTGAGTCATACTCACCATTAAGCAGGGTTTGGACTTCTGCTTCAGACAGCTCGGCCTGCAAAAGATCTAGCTCCCGCTTAGCTTCAGTAACCGAAGCGGAATCCGCTTCGGAATTGGCCAATTCGACTAGAACCTCAAGGTCGTCTAGGCGGCTCTTGAATTCCTGTAAGCGATCGCGAAGCGATTGTTTTCTGGACAGGCTGCTAGTTACCTGTTGCGCATTTTCAGGATTGTCCCAGAGTTTTGGATCTTGAGCCTTCTGCTCAAGCTCGGTGATTTCAGCCTCGAGTTTGGGCAGATTTGATACGGCAATTATGGTTTCCAAGGTTGCGCGTAACTGCTTGATTTCAGTTGAAAGATCAAGCTCGGACATGTTCTCTAGTTTAAGCCTTGGCTGAAGTTTTGAACCCCTTCACAGGTTGGCTAAGTAGACTTTGCCCTATGAATGTTAGAAGCAGAAGCCTAAAGGCCAGTGGCCTAGCTTTTGCACTTTTGCTCGGCACCATTTCAATAACTGCAATCCAAACAAGCCAAGCCGCAACAACCAATCCGAGTTTTGAACTGATTGTTCGGGTTCCAGTTGCTTCTTTGCCGGCTAATCCCGAAATTCAGATTTCGCAGAGCAGCAACCCGGATAGCTCGATTGCGGTTTCAAGATTGGAAGACACCGATAGTTACGGTTGGTGGGGCATCGCTACCATTCCAGCCGGCACTTCAACGCTGTGTTTTAGCGCTACCGGCTTACCAAGAAGTTCAACCTGCCTAAATCCAGGTAGTGCCAGAGAGATTTGGCTTGACTCAAACGGAACACCTTTCGTATCCAGAGTCGCAGCGGCAAAAACAATTAAGGTTCACTTGGCTACAACTTCAAAAACGAACCGCTTTGCTGTGTTGAATGCTAACGGTGTTGAGCTGAGCCAGCCGTTTGTGAGAGTCGGAACAACTGACTTTGTTGCCACTTTCCAAGTGTCGGGAAACACAACGAATTACACGATTAAGACTCAGTCAACTAGATCTAATAAGCGAATTGATGACATAGCGCCTTTATCCGCAGATGCCTCGAAGCTATCGGATATCTGGCTAACAAATGGTGTACCGACAATCTTTGCCAGCTCTGCAGAGCGATCAAATATAGTTCTTATTCACTACAACCGACCCGATAACAACTACCGCAGTTGGGGGCTGCACCTGTGGAGTGAACCTTCGGTTGGTGGAGCTGTTACCGCAACAACCTGGGCACGACCAAAATCACCGATTTCATCAAAACCAGACAGCTGGGGAGTTACCTTCAGCGTCCCCCTCTCCCCGTTTTCAACAAAATTGCCATTTATCATTCACAAAGGCGACTTGAAAGACCCAAGTGGAAATAATCAATTCATTGATTTAGCCAAGATTGGTCATGAGGTTTGGATTGAATCAGGAAAAGCCGATTCGGATGGAAATGTCCTAATCTCCAAGCCACAATTACCTGGCCCTGAAACCACAACTGAAGAACTGACGGAAATTGAAGCTCAAGCACTAACTGCAGATTCGGCTAGAAGTTCATTTGCATCAGATTCAATTTATTTTGTGATGACCGACCGTTACAAAAACGGCGACCCTAGTAATGACACTGGCGGGACAAACAGTTCAAATCGAAATGTGAGCGGGTTCGATGCAACCGATCCTGCCTGGTCGCACGGTGGCGATCTTGCTGGGCTTAGCGACGGTTGCACAAGAACAGATGGCCAGGGCGATGGTTTACCCAGAATAAAGCGTCTAGGGTTTACTGCCGTTTGGATCACCCCACCGTTCAAGCAGAATTTTGTCCAGGGTGGATCTGCCGCTTACCACGGCTACTGGATAACCGACTTCACAACTATCGATCCGCGCTGGGGAACAAATGCTCAATTCAAGAGCTTTGTCGATTGCGCCCATCGGCTTGGTATCAAAGTTGTCCTAGACATAGTTGTCAACCACACCGGAGACATCGTCACTTATCGGGATGGCTGGTATGGCTTCCGTACCTCGCCAAGCTCAGCGGCCTATGTTCCAAGCTGGGCAAGTAACCTGAAATCCCCGAGTTGGTTGAACGATGTCAACAATTATCACAACCAAGGAAACATCAGCGACTGGGGAAATTCTTTCCAGCTTCAAAACGGTGACTTTTACGGTCTAGATGACATTAAGACTGAGTCGGAGACTGTGATAAACGGTTTCGCAGATGTTTACTCAAAGTGGGTTAACGACTTTGGTGTTGACGGATTCAGAATTGACACAGCGAAACACGTCGATAACCAATTCTTCCTAAAGTGGTGGCCAAAAATGGTCGATCAGACTAACCAGAGCATGACTTCAAAAAATCAAAAGTTATTTGCCTTCGGAGAGTTCTATGACTCCAATATCTACACTCAGGCAAACTACATGAGAAAGTATGGGCTTCCCTCCTCTTTGGACTTCGTCTTCCAGAACAAAGCCTTGTCTTTCGCCTCTGGCGGTGGGGCCAACAACTTAGGAGAAGTTTTCCTGAATGACAATCTCTTTATCACCAAAGAAAAAAGCCCATATGATTTGGTCACCTTCCTCGGTAACCACGACATGGGAAGAGTTGGCTATTTGCTCAATCAACCAAGTGCTACTAGATCCCAATCGGTACTGCTAGCCCACGATGTGATGTTCCTGACCCGAGGTATCCCAAGTGTCTACTACGGCGACGAAGTCGGAATGATTGGAACCGGTGGTGACAAATCAGCACGTCAAGACATGTTCCCAACGCAGGTGAGTTGGTGGCGAAGTGAAGACCGAGTATTCGGAAGCTCAATTGGAACAGGTTCCTCGCTTACCGCAACCACTCCGTTGACCACTCGAATAACTGCATTGAATGCGCTCAGGAAATCCCATCCTGCACTAGCTACCGGATCGCAAACCGTAAGATCAACTGATGGCAACTCACTTGTGCTTAGTAGATTCGATCCTGTAACTCGAACCGAGTACCTAGTCGGTTTCAACAGTTCTACGGCGGCTAAATCAGTAACAGTCTCCACCGCTACCCCGAGTTCGAGTTGGCAGGCGCTACTTACCGGCAGTAACATCACAAGTTCGGTCTCTGGAGAAGTTACCCTAAATATTCCTGCCCGCGGCACAGTTGTATTCAAGGCGCAGAGTCCGTTACCTCTGGCTAATGAGATTAGGCAGGTTAGTCTTGGTGCTGCTCTAGATAAAGGCAGCAAGTCTGTCAGCCTCACAGCAGGTGTTTCTGGCTTGGATCTTGGAACAGTCAGCTTTGCCGTGAAGCAGAACAGTGGGCCTTGGACGGTTATCGGTAGTGATGACTCGAGAAACTTCGGCATGACCTGGGATTACCAAAGCCTTACTGGAGCAGGTCCCGGCTCCGGCACCAAGCTCAGTTTTATTGCAATTTACAAGAGCACCTCTGGCAAAGTATCTATTTCAGCAGTCAAACAAATCACCACCGACTAGCACTTAGGCGATAATTGGCTGGTGGCCAATAATCAGGACTTTGAAAAACGTAAATTAGTCCTACCTGTTTTTCTGCCTTCATTTCTTTTCTCCACCGCAGAATTTGGAATAATCCCTAGCGTCCCAGCTACCGCCATACTTCTGGGAGCCGATTTGCCAACTGCCGGTTTGATTACCGGGTTAATGATGATTGGAAGACTAGTTGCCGATCTACCAGCGGCAAAATTAGTTGATCGTCTCGGTGAACAGCGAGCAATGGTAGTTGCAAGTTTGAGCGCTGCCTTAGGAATTCTGGCTAGCCTCTTTGCAATTAACCTTTTCATGCTCGGTCTCGGTGTTTTCTTAGTCGGCGCTGCCGCGGCAGTTTTTGGTTTGGCTCGATTAGCTTGGATGACCGAACACGTTCCGATTGAAGTCAGGGCGAGGGCCCTTTCTATCCTTGGTGGAATGTTCCGAGCCGGATCTTTCGCTGGACCTGCAATTGGAGCTGCAATCATCTTGCATTTCTCCGTCCAGGCGGTTTATTACCTGCCTCTTGTGCTGTGTGGTTTGGCAGCACTTATTCTCATGTTTAGTAAGTCTGAGCCTGATCTAATCAAGTCTGCGACTTCCTTCAAAGAGACTTTTGCCGTAGCCAAGCGTGAGGGTAAAAAACTAGCTACCTTGGGTCTTGCATCCTCAATACTTTCAGCCCTGCGTGGAACAAGAATGGTTGGACTTCCACTTTTAGCAGTTGCCTTGCAAATTCCAGCCGAACAAGCATCGCTTTTTATTAGCTTTGCCGGAGCTCTAGATTTCGCCATGTTTTACCTCAGCGGTCAAATCATGGACAGATTTGGTCGAGCCTTTGCAGCAGTTCCAACACTGGTCGGCTTGGGAATCACCCACTTCATGGTAGGGATCGCAGTCGATGGCGATACCTTCCTGCTGCTAGCACTTCTAATGTCTGTGGCAAATGGACTTGGTAGCGGAGTAATTATGGTGCTCGGGGCAGATCTTGCACCTAAAGATAAGCGCAACGAATTCTTGGCTTCATATCGACTTCTGGTCGATTTTGGTGATGCTGCAGCTCCACCGATTCTTTCGGCCCTGATCGTCCCATTTGGGCTGGCTTGGGCCATGGCCAGCTTCGGCTTCCTAGGGCTTGCTGGGGCTGGATTAATGCTGAAATATATCCCAATTTATGCTGTGAAACCCAAGCGAGATAGATAACTGTAAGCGTTTACCTATTTCCCTAAATAGACTTGTTTCATTATGCAGAAACTAAAGCGCTCAATGGGAATCTTGGCCACACTTGTTATTTTTGGCCTCACTTTTACTTCGATTTCAGCCGGCAACGCCGACTCGCAGGCACCAAGTTATGACCTGGTAGTTCATGCCCCTGGTGCACTTCCTAAGTCTGCGAAGGTCTCAATTGCGCTGGCAAGCGATCCAAACACCGTTGTTGCAAACTCAAGAGCAGTTGCTAAAGACAACTATGGCTGGTTTGGGGTTGTAACCGTCCCAGCTAATGCTGGCAACCTCATCGTGAGCGCGACCGGTCTCACAAAGTCGAATAACAGCATCAATCCAATTGCTAGACCAGAAATTTGGCTAGATGCAACTGGTTCGCCATTTGAATCAAGACTCAAAGCGGCTAAAAATGTTCGCATCAAACTTGAAACATCATCTGACTCGCGAAAAAATCGAGCCGTAGAAATTTCAGTAGGTCAACAAAGTTACCGCGCAAACTTTGACCGCAACATGCTTGCGGTAATTACAGTTCCGACCGACCTGACAAAAGTAACCATAAAGTTGCTACTAAAAGTTGGAAATAGTTATATCCAAACCAGTTTGAACATAGAAGCCGACATTTCGCAGAATTCGGAAATATATCTAAGTGATAACTACGAGGGAATAAGAACAGGCAAAGCTCACGCTGAAAACAAAGCGATTATTCACTACCGTAGAGCGGACAGAAACTACACCGGCTGGACACTTAATGCCCTCTTTGATGCAAACTTCGGTGGAGCGGTCAAACCAAATACTTGGGCCAAGTCACAGCTTCCAGATTCGAAAACTCCAGATAGTTGGGGAATTACTTTCACAGTTCCAATTACCTCAGATACCAAGTTGTTCCCATTCGTAATTCACAAGGGCAACCTTGCCGATCCAGTGGACAGAGACCAGGTTCTTGATGTTCTGGCCACCGGAGGCGAAATTTGGATCGAGTCAGGTCGCGTCGACAGTGCAGGAAAAATTCTAGTCACAGCGCCAGTGGCACCGACCGACCCAGACCAGGTTCAGCCGACTCTGGCAGAGGCCGCCTCGCTGGTCGGTACGACTGCAAGGTCATCGCTAGCTAATGACAGCATCTACTTTGTAATGTTTGACCGCTATAAGAATGGCGACTCGACCAATGACCGCGGCGGGCTGGTTGGTGATGTGAATCAGACTGGATACCTACCGACTGACATCGCATACTCGCACGGAGGTGACCTAAAAGGTCTTGCCGACGGCTGTGACAAAAACGATGGCTCTGGGGATGGAATACCAAGAATTAAGCGGATGGGCTTTGGTGCCGTTTGGATCAGCCCACCATTTGTTCAAAACTTTGTGCAAAGTGGAAGCAGTGCTTACCACGGCTACTTCGCAACAGACTTTACGAAAGTTGACCCGCGCTGGGGAACTATTGAAGACTTCAAGACGGTTTCGGCTTGCGCTCACAGGCTAGGCATGAAGGTGATTCTGGACATCATCGTCAACCACACCGGAGACATCATTCAGTATGCCAACTCAAGAAACTTCAATGGTCAGGTGAACGAGTCGGCATATATCCCAGCTGGAATGGAGCACATCAAGGCTCCGGAGTTCTTAAATAACATCAACAACTACCACAACATGGGACCGATTAAGAGTTGGAGCAACAAGCTCGAATATCAAAAAGGTGACTTTGGTGGTCTTGACGATCTAAAGACAGACAATCCGGAAGTTATTGAGGGTTGGGCAGATATTTATGCTATGTGGGTCAACGATTACGGTGTTGACGGTTTCCGCATCGATACTGCTAAACACGTTGATGATGAATTCTTCAATAAGTGGTGGAAATTGATGGAAGAGAAAACCCAAGCCACCATGGATGCAAGAGGACAAAAGCTCTTTGCATTTGGTGAGTACTACGACGGCTCGATCTCAACTCTCTCCTCCTACATTCACAAGCAGGGATTGCCCTCAGTGCTTGACTTTGCCTTCCAACCAGCAGCGGTAAGTTTTGCTCAAGGTGCGCCAGCGGAAGGACTAGCTGATGTTTTCAGACAGGACAACAGCTACATCACCAACACGAAGAGCGCTTACGACTTGGTTAACTTCTTGGGTAACCACGACATGGGAAGAGCCGCTTATCTTCTGCGCGGCGGGCTAAACATGTCGGATCTGCGCAAAGCAGATCTTCTTGCCCACGATGTCATGTTCCTAACCCGAGGTATCCCGAAGGTTTACTACGGTGACGAAGTCGGCATGATCGGCTCAGGTGGCGACAAAGCCTCACGCCAGGACATGTTCTCAACCATGGTAAAGCTGTGGAAGGAAGAGGACCGTGTTTGGGGAGACCCAATCGGAATTAGAAGCTCGCTTAACCTGGTCACTCCATTGACCACGAGAATCACTCAGTTAAACAAACTTCGCGAAGACCATCCTGCTCTAGCCAGCGGGCCGCAGATTATTCGTCTAGCGTCAGGCAACGTAATGGTGACCAGCAAAATTGATACCGCCAATCGGATTGAATACATTGTCGCCTTCAACAGCTCAAAGAAAGCTCGCACGGTTACTGCACAAATTGCTACAACCTCTTCAAGCTTTGGCACTCTGCTGGGCCAAAGTAGCAAGGTCTCTAGCACGGCGGATGGAAAGATTACGATCACAGTTCCTGCCTACTCAACTCTCGTACTGAAAGCAGCCAAGTCCTATCCTCAGGTAACCGCATCGCCTAAGGTCTACCTAAACGCCAGCGGATCAAGCATGGGTGAGACCATTAGCATGACCAGCGCTGTCCGCGGTTATGACCCTGGTTCAGTAACCTGGGTAGCCAAGGTCAACGACGGCGCTTGGGAGAGAATTGGAACGGATGACGCCTCCGAATACGGCATGACTTGGTATTACAACCAGAACCGTGAAGTGAAGATACAGCCAACTGATCAGATCTACATCGTTGCAATCTATAAAAACAGCTCCGGTGGTATTTCAATATCGAAGTCCGTTAAGGTAAAGCTCCAGTAATTACCTTGACCTTTGGTCTGAAGGAAATTCTCAAACTTGTCGATTCTTGGATCACAAATTGAGCAGATCCAGAGCCAGGTGCCTCCTTCAAAAATAGAGTGAAGAGGGTATCAATTAAGGCAGTATTCACAAAACATAGTTGAGAAACTACCGAATAAAGCTGACTCGCATTCCCACTTCTCCACAGGGAAATTTGACAGGGTCAGCATTTCTCTGGATTACTATTTCCTGGACTTTTGCCTTAGACTTAGAAGGCCTGCGGGAGTGGCGAAATTGGCAGACGCACTAGATTTAGGTTCTAGCGCCTATGGCGTGTGGGTTCAAGTCCCACCTTCCGCACCAGCACTTGAGGTCGACTTAGGTCGGCCTCAATTACTTTAAGTTCTTGGTGGCGGTAACTGCAGCCCCGGCGTCGATGATTCCAGCACCGCAGTAGCCGGTTAGGTAATCTCCACCGTCTCTCAGTTGCGCAGTTAACTGCAGGTCCGAACAGAGCGTGTCTGGGGCAAAGGGCTTAGCGGTGGTTCGTAGGATTTCCCAGACTTGATCTTCGGTGATGTTGGGCTTCAAGGAATACATCAGCGCAATTACTCCGGCAGCTATTGGCGAAGCCATGGACGTGCCAACCTCGCTGGCATAAGTTGGATTTCCGGCTTTCGTCTTACCATCATTCCAGGTAGACCATATGCCTCCCTCAGCCGGAAGTTCAATATCTGCTTGTTCATCACCACCAGGTGCTGATATGTCTACCCCGATATACATGCCGTAGGTCTCGTCTAAATACGAGTAGTTACTGTATGTTGCTCGATCACCGTAATATCCAGTTGCACCGATGGTGATATTTCCAAAGCAGTTGCCGGGGTATGACTCTGAGGCATACTTATCGTCGTTTCCTGCCGAAGTCACTATGGTTACATTTCTCGCCTTGGCAGCATCGATAGCTTTTTGAGTCGGTGAGAATTGCCCACAGTTACTAAAAACGTTTGATCCAATTGAGAGGTTAATTACCTTGGCGATATTTTTATTTGTCGGCACACCGCTGATCGGCACACCGATAGCCCAGTTGATTCCGGCAGCGATATCACTTTCGCTGCCACCGTTAACTCCGAGGACTCGTATTGGAGAAATCTTCACATTTGGCGCTACTCCTGTGATTCCTATCGAGTTTGCGCTAGCGGCGATGATGCCCGCAACGTGGGTACCGTGCCAGCTACTGTCCTCCCGCTTAGTTGTTGAATAGTCGCCGGGATCGGTTGGATCTGCATCTCTACCTGGCTGCCCGTCCCTCGAATTGCTATCGGAGAGGATGAAGTCATAGCCCGCCACCACGTTGTCATTCAGGTCGGGGTGGGAAGTAATACCAGTATCTAAAACAGCCACTACAACACTTGGGCTACCCTTGGTTATCTTCCAAGCTGGTTGAATGTTTACTCCATACTCCGAAGTCAAATACCACTGCTCGCCAAACATCGGATCGGTGGTCTCTGAAACCGGAACCGAAGTAGCGCTACCTTTTTGGTTTGTTGCGGTTACCGTAACCGTGTATTTGGTTTGCGACTGCATACCGCTTAGAACACAGCTATTTGAAGTGGTAGTGCAGGTCAGTTTGGAGTTATCCGGAGCGGTAGCATTCACCTGATAGTTGGTTGCTAAACCACCTTTTTCGCGAGTGCTTTGGGGTTGCCAACTCACCAGCGGATTAGCTGAAGTTATTTCGCCGGCACTCTGCAGAAGTGGCGCCTTCGGGGCAGCCGTTGGTTTAAAACTAACTACGGCGCTGTATGGGCTTACCGCCATGTTTTTACCGTTGGAACTCTTTGTGACCGCAGCAACTCTTAACTTGGTAGTAGTTCCAGCTATCAGGTTGCTGGTGACAGTTGCTGCAGTGGCAGTACTTTGAGTATTACTGAGCAGAACCTTCCAGGTATTTGAGTCCGAATCAAATTGACTAATCCGATAGCCCCAGATTACTCCCCCGTTTAGCCTGGTCGGCGCGCTCCAACTTAGGCGAACTCGAGGATCCTGTGGCGCAGTTGAGCGCCAACCATCAGTTGCCCGAAGAGCTGTCGGCGCAGAGCTAGATTTCATCCCACCAAGAACTGGACTGGAATGTTTGATTGTGGCCGGAATTAGAAGATGGTCTAGGTAGATGCTTTTGATATTTGGGTTTACGGCAAGTCGAGTGGCTAGCTCTCTAGCTTCGGATTCGGTTTTGTGCTCGCTAAATTGGACAGACCAGATCCCGAGACCGACATCAGCAAAAGACTTAATCTCAGAACTGATCGGTTCGGTACCCAAAAGTTTTCCAGAAATGTTCAGTGGCGCCACATTTTCTCGATATTCGATTGCCAAACCGACAACTGGCTTATCGAGAAGATTAGGGTCACTTAGAATCTCGGCACGATTAGTTGATAAAGAAACTAGGGCTAGAGCAGAAAACAGCAGTGTAGATACGGACAGCACTGCCGTCAACTTGGCTAGTTTCATGCTTGAGAGACTAGTCCCAAGCCCTGAATTTTTCCTGAATTTACTCACAAGCTTTTCTGCATCAATATCGTGCCAAGCCAGCGATTGAACTTGAACCCTACTTTGCCCAAGTGGCCCTGTCGCTTGAATCCGAAGGCCTCGTGCAAGGCTATCGAAGGGTCTGCCCCTTTATCGCTGATGACAGCAACGATTTCTTTGACTCCGGCAGCTTTTCCGAGGTTGATGAGTTCATCTAGAAGTCTTGTTCCTAACTTTTTGCCGATGGCGGCGGGGCGAAGATAAATTGTGTCTTCAACGGTTCTGCGATAGGCAGCTTTCTGTCGCCAAGGTGCTAGATAGGCAAAACCCTGCACCGTTCCAGATTCAGTTACGGCAACAAGAAATGGAAGGTCAAGGCTTCTTAAGTAGCTGAACTTATCTAGCCAGAAGTCCTCTTTGGTCTTTTCAATGTCAAATGTGACTACTGAATTGACAACGTAGTAGTTGTATATCTCGCAGACCTGCGAAAGATCGGCCTCAGTTGCTTTACGAATAAGAAGGTCATCTAAGCTCTTTAGCTCAGGTTCGCCCTTAGCTTTGAGAAGTTTAACTAAGCGCCAACGTGATTCTGAATCCAACGGCATGGGATGTGACCTCCTCTCATAACTTCCAATCTATCGGCTCTAAACCGAGCTTGATTAGTTCCTGATTTGCACGACTGAACGGCCTAGATCCAAAGAATCCACGACTAGCTGAAAGTGGTGACGGGTGGGCAGATTCGACCACCACAGTGTCGGGAATCAAACTAGCTAGATTCTTTGCATGATTACCCCAAGCCATAATTACTATTTTCTGGAAGTGTGAGAGGACATAAAGAGCTCTTGATGTGAATTCCTCCCAGCCGATACCAGCATGGGCGGCGGGCTTATGCGCGAGTGTGGTCAGCGAGGTGTTGAGAAGCAGTACTCCTCGATGGCTCCATTCACTTAGATCCGCACTGGGGCTAATCTGCTCACCTAGATCCGAGGACAACTCCTTAAAGATGTTTGTCAAAGATCTTGGTCTCGGCTGGCTTGGATTTACAGCAAAAGCTAGCCCATTAGCATCACCTGGATTTGGGTAAGGATCCTGCCCCAAAAGGACAACTTTGTTAAGAATTGGGTCTCGAACAAAGGCTCGCATCACGAAATCCACATCTGGCTGCAGGTCTTGAAGATTGGCCACTCGGCTCTCAAGCTGCTCCAGCAGTGGCTTTTGATCGGCCAGGTAGGCCTGCCAACGTGGATGCATTTGCTCAAAGAACATAAGTAAATGTTAGGCAGTAAATGGTGCCACAATAGGTGTGTCGCCAAAGAATAGAGGATCCGTGGAATACCAAGACCTAATTAGCCAAGCCCATGCTCAGCAGGCTGACCTCGTGAAGGTAAGAAGAGAGCTTCATCAAACTCCAGAGTTTGGGCTCGATTTACCTAAGACACTTGCCATTATTCTTCGAGAGGTTGGCGATCTTGGTGAGGTAACTCTCGGCAAAGACATGACCGCAGCCTCAATTTTGATTCGCGGAGCCAACCCTGGCCCAACTGTTCTTCTTCGAGCCGACATGGATGCCCTTGCCGTCATTGAAGATACTGGTTTGGATTTTGCCTCTACCAACGGATACATGCACGCCTGTGGACATGATCTACACATGGCGATGGGAATTGGTGCCGCCAGATTGGTTCATTCAAATAAGGACAAACTAAACGGTAATGTCTTGATGTTCTTCCAACCTGGTGAAGAAGGACACGATGGTGCTGGACATATGTTGGCGCAGAACATGCACATGGTCTCCGGTGAGAAACCAATTGCGGCGTATGGATTGCACGTTTTCTCGATTGTCCCATCTGGTCTATTCACGACAAAGAAAGACACCATGATGGCTTCAGCCGGCGACATGCTAGTTACCATCCGCGGTCGCGGTGGTCACGGATCAATGCCGTGGACAGCCAAAGATCCAATCACCGGAATGATTGAGATTCTTAGTTCACTACAAGCTTTCATTGCTAAAAACTTTGACGCCCTAGACCCAATCATCGTCAATGTTGGCTGGATAAAAGCAGGTGACGATCACACCACAAACATCATTCCGGAATCAGTTAGCTTTGGTGCAACAGTAAGATCGTTTTCTAAAAAAGGCTATGAAGAAACCAGAACCAAGCTTCCTGCTTTCATAAAGGGCATGGCCGAATCTCACGGCCTGAACGCTGAAGTTGAGTTCACTCCAGCAACCAAGGTACTGATCAACCACCACCACGCAGTTGATCGAGTGGAAGCAGTAGCCAAGGACATGTTTGGTGAGCAACGTTACCGCACCATGAGCCAGCCGATTCCAGGCGGTGAGGACTATGCCAGCATTCTGGAGGAGATCCCAGGTGCCTTTATATTCCTAGGTGCGGCCCAACCTGGCCTTGCCCCACACCAGCTGGAGTCAAACCACAGCAATAAAGCTCAGTATGACGAAGCAGTTCTTGCTGACGGCGCAGCCTTGCTGGCAGCACTGGCTTTTGACGCGCTTTCCTAGCATTAAGGTTTCATAAACCTTCGTTGCCCTAGGGGATATCTGTTCTAACCATGCCTACGCTGGTTAAGGTAATCCTCCACAAGAGAAAGCATCAATGACGATGAACAATGACTCAAAAAACTGGGGCTTTGAAACAAAGCAAATCCACGCCGGCTATCAAGTAGAGCCAACCACGGGATCAATCGTCCCGCCAATCTATGACACCGCCGCCTACCTCTTCAAATCAGCAGAGCACGCTAGAAACCTGTTCGGTTTATCCGAGGCCGGCAACATCTACACTAGAATTAATAACCCAACTCAAGACTTTGCCGAACAGCGCATCGCTGCACTAGAAGGTGGAACAGCAGCACTCCTACTCTCGTCTGGTCAGGCGGCAGAAACTTATTCGATTCTCAATATTGCTAATGCCGGCGATCACGTCGTAGCTTCATCGAGGGTTTATGGCGGAACATATTCACTACTGAAATACACGCTGCCAAAACTGGGTATCCAGACAACTTTTATTGATGATCAGGATGATCTAGCGGCTTGGGAAGCTGCTATTCAACCGAACACCAAAGTTTTCTACGGTGAGAGTTTAGGTAATCCAAGAGTCGCAGTTTTGGACATCGAAGGAATATCTGAAATAGCCCATCGACACGGAATCCCGATGATTGTCGATAACACCGTGGCAACTCCATATTTGATTCAACCCTTCAAGCACGGCGCCGACATCGTCATTCATTCGGCGACAAAGTTTCTATCCGGACACGGCACAGTGATTGCTGGTGTGATTATTGACGGTGGAAAATTTAAATGGTCAGCCTCAGATAAGTTCCCCGGTCTGACCACCCCAGACCCTTCCTACCACGGCATCACTTACTCGAAGGCACTCGGCGATGAAATTGCTTACATAGTCAAAGCTAGAGTGCAACTGCTAAGAGATATGGGCGCCTCGATTGCACCGACCAGCGCTCACGAACTGCTCCAGGGTATGTCAACTCTCTCGCTACGCATGGAACGTCACAATGAGAACGCGGTTAAGGTTGCAACCTGGCTATCGCAACACCCGCAGGTGGAGTTTGTAAATTACGCCGGCATACCTTCTTCTCCTGATTATGCGGCTGGGCAAAAGTATGCACCTCGGGGCTGCGGTGCGGTAATGTCCTTTGAAATCAAAGGTGGCTCGGCCATGGGTGAAAAGTTTGTCGAGTCTGTCAAACTGCTCAAGCACGTGGCGAACATCGGTGACGTGAGATCACTTTTGATTCACCCGGCCAGCACGACCCACTCACAGTTGAGCCCAGAACAACAGCTAGCTTCTGGGGTAACGCCTGGACTAATCAGATTGTCAATTGGGCTAGAAACCATCGACGACATCATCGCCGATCTCGAGTTGGGTTTTGCCGCTACTTTGTAACTAGCTTTTTTCGGTTACCAAGTTTAATCAGTTGCATATTGGCATAAACCAATATTGCGATAATTCCTAAATTACGCAGCACTAAAAGCCCAACTCCTAACGGAGCTCCATCCAGTAGATCACCGTAATAAATAGGGAAGATTAGCCAGGACAGGGCTGAGGTAATGACTGTTATCCAGGTGACCATTTTCCAGTGGGTTGTTTTGGCTAGGATTCCGAAGAATGCAGCACCGACCACCCATAACTGATACTGGGGTGAGCCAACTTTGTTGAAGACTAAAAGATCTAAGGTTGCCGTAAGGATTAGCCAGGCGAAGAGTGTATTTCTATCGGCACCATTTTTCTTGGCTCTGAAACCCAACCAGATGGTAATACCCAAAGCCAAAAATTGGACATAAGTCATCACGCTGGCTACTTCGCTGACCCCAAAACCGGAGATTTGGAATGTCACTATCTCGTTGTCGTAATAGGTCTTAACTCCTGGAATACCAAAGAGTATCGCAAATAGCCAAATCACCGCAATACTTGATTCAACCTGGATTCCTCTGCCACTTTGCATTCCAATAAAACTAAACAGCTCCTCACGTCCGCCCAAGATTAAGCCAATACCAACAATCACCGTTGTTGCAATCAGGATGTTGATGATGAATTTTTTCTTCTGATCAGTTACCACAAAAACCGATGCCAAAGTTGCCATTGGAGAGACTTTTATCCAGGTCGCAAGATTAAACAACTGAATCGATTTGGACTGTTTATTTTCATAAAAGGCAACGGCACCTAAAACGGTGAGTGCCGTTGAGAAAACCTCGAGGCGACCGATGGCGACTGGTCCAATTAGAAATACGCAGCCGATAAAAAACCAGACCGCCTTAGCTCGCTGCATCGCCTTTCCCCAGCCAAGCACATAGGCGATTAAGAGCATGTTGGTGTTGACCACAACCAGATACCAACCCGACAGGTAATCGGTTGGCGAGATAAGGTCGGCTAACCAAAGTGGAACTTGAGCCGGATATGGATAGACCCACGGGTCGGTTATGCCGAGAATATAACTACCCAAACGCATGTTGCTGATCCAGGCGTCATAGACATATCTCACATCACCAAATGGATCCCCGGCAGCAGTGCCAAACCAAATCAAGGTCAGTTGAGCCAAAAGCGCAATTAGCAAAATAAACCAAAAATTCTTGGTTAGTGCCATAAAACGTGTGGCGAGCAAAATATCTCCTTGTTGTTCCCCCTGTGCAAGTCTAGGAGCAATAGCAGTGGTTAGGCTTATCTCATGGCCAAGCTTTTTGAACCAATAACCGTAAGGGGTTTAACTGCACGTAACCGCATCTGGATTGCGCCGATGTGTCAGTATTCCTGTGAAAACAAAGATGGTGTGCCAAACAACTGGCACCTGGTTCATCTAGGTTCCAGAGCGATTGGTGGAGCTGGTGTAGTCATCTGCGAAGCAACAGCGATACGCCCTGACGGAAGAATCAGTCCCTGGGATACCGGGATTTGGAGTGAAGAACAGGTTGAGGCCTGGAAGCCAATAAATGAATTCATCAGAAGCCACGGTGCGCTTTCTGCGATTCAACTAGCCCACGCCGGCCGCAAGGCGAGCATCTACCGTGGCTGGTCTGGTGATGGCGCAATTAGCGAGTCTGAAGGTGGTTGGCAACCGGTCTCGGCAACTGGAGAAGCTTTCCCCGAATACAACACTCCTCACGAATTGAGCACCGAAGAAGTGCAGATCATGATCGACCACTGGGTTCAGGCTGCTGAGCGCTCGGTTAGAGCCGGCTTTGACATGATTGAAATTCATGCCGCACACGGATACTTGGTTCACCAGTTCCTCTCACCGATTACCAACCAACGCACCGATCAGTTTGGCGGCAACGCTGAGAACCGAGCGAGGTTTTTGGTTGAGATGGTAAAGCAAATGCGTAACGCAATTGGCGACGAGGTGCCAATCCTGATCCGATTCTCGGCAACCGACTATAAAGAAGGCGGTTTTACTGTGGCTGATTGTGCTCAGGTGGCAAGCTGGTGCTATGCAGCCGGTGCTGACCTGTTTGACATTTCCAGCGGAGGTTTAATCACCGGAGTGAAGATTCCACTCGGGCCGGGCTATCAGGTTCCGCTTTCTGCCGAGCTGGCAAATAATCTCGAGGCACCGGTGACCGCAGTGGGACTTATTACGGATTCAGCTCAAGCCGAGAAAATACTTCAGGAAACTGAGATTGATGTCATCATGATTGGCCGACTATCGCTTCGTGATCCATACTGGCCACTTAGAGCCGCAAACGAATTGGGTGTTGAGCTTGACTACTGGCCGGTGCAATATGTTCGTGGGAAGTATCCGACCGACTAGTCGCGTCGAGTAGCGTCCTGAACTTCACCGACTAGCTCCTCAAGAATATCTTCCAAGAAGATTAGACCAAGGAGTTTTCCGCTTTCATCGTAGTTAGCAGCTAGGTGCTGGTGATCGCGCTGCATTTGGGCAAGTGCATCTTCGAGTTCAACTCCACCGCCGATGCTCTTCACACTTCGAATCAGCTTTCGCTGAACCGGTAAATCGGCTTCATCTGGTTTAGCGTCAATGACATCCTTTAGATGTAGGTAGCCCTCGAGTTCCTGGTCATCACCAAGAACCGCATACCTACTAAATCCGTGTTTTGCTACTAACTGCTCTATCTCTCGTGGAGTGACACTTAGATCCACTGTAATCAAATCAGAAACTGGAACCAAAATATCTTTCACTTGCTTATCGGTGAATTCGAAGGTGTTGCTAATAGCGCCGGTCTCATCGCTAAGCACACCCTCTCGAGTTGAGTGAGAAACAATATCTTCCACCTGCTCAATGGTGAATGCCGAATTTGCTTCATTTACCGGCTTGATGCCAAAAATCCTGATGCAGAAGTTGGCGATCGCATTAAGTGCAACAACAACCGGCTTCACCACGATAGCAAGGCCATAGACCAGTGGTCCAAGGATTAGCGAAGCGCGCTCTGGAATCGAGAAAGAAATATTCTTTGGCACCATCTCCCCGATTAACACGTGCAGGAACGAGACTATGAACACCGTGATCACGAACGAGACGACACCGGCAACTGAATCATTCAGACCCAATAGATGAAGCGGGTCTTTGAGAAGCTCATGTATAGCCGGTTCAGCAACTAAAAGAATAAGTAGGCCAGAAATAGTCACACCCAGCTGACAGGTGGCCAGCACTAAGCCGACGTTATCCATCGCCTTGATAGTTAGTTTGGCTGGTCTTGAACCAGCTTCCGCTCTAGGTTCTATCTGTGCTCGGCGTGCGGAAATAACAGCAAATTCCGCACCAACGAAGAAACCATTGGCAATCAATAATCCAACTAAAGCGAGAAGTCCAAGCCATGACTCAGTCATTTTTCACCTCAACTGGGTCTGGAATAAACTTCACTCGGTCAACTCTTCGACCATCCATTCGATCTACTTTAAGTAGTCCGCCTTCGATTCGAACCTCATCACCGACTTCAGCCACCTTGCCGAGCTTTGCCATGATAAAACCAGCAACAGTTTCGTAGTCACCGTCTTCGGGAACCGAGATAGCCAGTTTCTCCTCCAGCTCGTCTGGTCGGAACATTCCTGGGAAACTTACCGACTTGTCTTTAGCCGAACGAATATCAATCTTTGCCTTATCGTGCTCATCACCAAGCTCACCGACCAGTTCTTCGACAAGATCCTCTAGGGTCACAATTCCTGCAGTACCGCCGTATTCATCGACAACAACTGCAATCTGCAAACCGTGGGCTCTTAGCTGACCCATGAGTTTTTCCAATGATATTGTTTCTGGAACACGAAACGGTTCAACCATCAAAGCGGTTACTGGAACCAGTTCTCTTTTTTCACGTGGCACCGATGCGGCAGCTTTAACGTGGACAATTCCCGCGATGTCATCATTGGAGCCGTCAAAAACTGGAAATCTAGAAAAGCCAGTGCTATCGGAAAGATGTATGACATCCTGAACGGTTGCCGAAGCATCTATTGATTCCAACTTGGTTCGAGGGGTCATCACATCGGCAGCAACCAACTGGGAAAGCGCAAGAGTTTTAGTAATCAGGTCGGCGTGACGCTGTTCCATAGCACCGAGACTTGCTGATCTTTGAACCATAGAACTTAGCTCTTCTGCTGTTCTGGATGAACTTAGTTCCTCTTTTGGTTCAATTCCCATCGCCCGAACAATTGCGTTACCGGTGGTGTTGAGTAACCAAACTAACCAACCAAAAATCCAGCTAAAGATCAGTTGAAATCTAACCACTGCTTTGTTGACCTTAAGCGGAATCGTCAAGGCTAACTTCTTAGGGATTAGCTCACCAACCAATGTTGAAAATATCGTTGCTAGCACCAGTGAAACCGTTAAGGCTGTCGCCCTGATTGCGCTCTCGCCCAGGCCAAGGCTTGCCAAAGGTGTCTCTAAAAGCTTGGCTAGCGAAGGCTCAGCCAAAAATCCAGTAAGCATTGTGGTCAAGGTGATACCAAGCTGAGCCGAAGAGAGGTGTGTGCTGGTTCGCTTCAAAGCTCTAATGCTTAGACCGAGCCCTTTTTCACCGCGGTCTTGGCGACCTTCTAATTCGGTTCGCTCCAGATTGATCATGGAGAATTCACTGGCAACAAAAATGCCGGTACCAAGGGTGAGCACGATACCCAGGGCGAGCAAGAACCATTCGTTCATTGCTCTAACACCTTCGGGTCGGGATGGTCGGGATCCATAACAGTTCCAAGCATACCCGAAGGGCTAAATCCCCCGTTTTACTGGGGATAAAACCCCAGCCTCTATTAGCAGGTAGGCTTAAGGTTGTAATTTCCCCAAAAAGTATGAGGTGAGCAGTTGTCCGGCGACAACCAACAATCTGGTCAGGAATTTGGCGCAAATCAGTGGCTTGTAGAGGAGATGTATAGCCAGTGGCTAGCAAATCCAGACTCAGTCGATAAGGAATGGCTACCGCTACTGGAGCAATTCCATCAGTCCCGAGGTGGCAGTGCAGCGACACCGGTTACCCAAGCTGCCCCTGCATCCCCAGCATCAACCGAACAACCGGTTACCGGTTCCGTGCCTTTGGTAGCCAGAACGACAAGAGTCGAACCGCAACCAACTCCAATCCCAGCACAGCTGGTTAGCCAGGCACCTCAAGACAGCGATGAATCCGCTGAAGATCAGGTGAACATTCTTAAGGGAATGTCAAAGACTCTGGCAGCAAACATGGATGCCTCGCTCAGCATCCCAACTGCAACAAGCGTGCGTGCGATTCCAGCAAAGCTTTTGATTGACAACAGAATTGTCATCAATTCACATTTGACCAGAACTCGCGGTGGAAAAGTTTCTTTCACACACATTATTGGCTACGCAATTATCCGAGCTCTCAAGGAATTTCCTAGCCAAAACGTTTACTACGAAGAGATCGAAGGTAAACCAGCAGCGGTAACACCAGCAAACATCAACTTTGGTTTGGCAATAGATATTCCTAAGCCCGATGGCACTAGAGCGCTTCTTGTGCCAAACATCAAAAAAGCCCAAAGGCTAAATTTTGCTGAGTACCTAACTGCTTACGAAGATCTGGTTAAGCGTGCCAGAGATAACAAACTAACCGCAGAAGATTTTGCTGGCACCACAGCATCGCTAACAAACCCAGGTGGTATCGGAACGGTTCATTCTGTGCCAAGACTTACCAAAGGTCAGGGCTGCATCATCGGTGCCGGCGCACTTGATTACCCTGCCGAATTCCAAGGCATGAGTGAGGAGCACTTGGCCAAGTTGGGTGTCTCTAAGGTAATTACGCTCACCTCCACCTATGACCACAGGGTCATTCAAGGTGCCGGTTCCGGTGAGTTCCTAAGAATCATCAACGAACTGCTTCTTGGCGAACGCGGCTTCTATGATGAGATATTTGCTGACCTAAGAATTCCTTACCAACCAATACGCTGGTCAGTTGACACTGAAGACAGCGAAGCTAGAAGCAAAGAAACCAGAGTCCAAGAACTAATCAATGCCTACCGTGTTCGTGGACACCTCATGGCTGATATCGATCCTCTGGAATACAAGCAGCGTAGCCATCCAGATCTAGATGTGCTAACCCACGGGCTAAGTCTCTGGGATCTAGATCGAGTTGTGAAAACCGGTGGCTTTGGTGGCAAGCCAAAGATGCTGCTTCGCGATGTCTTGAAGATTCTGCGCGATAGCTACTGTCGCACCGTAGGTGTTGAATACATGCACATTCACTCACCCGAAGAGCGCAAGTGGATGCAGGAACAGCTGGAACGTCCATACGAAAAGCCAAGCCGAGCTCAACAACTTCGCATTTTGGAAAAGCTCAACGAAGCCGAAGCTTTCGAAACCTTCCTGCAGACAAAGTTCGTCGGTCAAAAGCGATTCAGCCTTGAAGGTGGAGAATCAACAATCGCAGCGCTGGATGCTATTTTGCAGGCTGCAGCTGATGCCAAACTCGATGAGGTTGCCATCGGCATGGCCCACCGTGGTCGCCTGAATGTGCTCACCAACATCGCTGGTAAAACCTACGGACAGGTTTTCAAGGAGTTCGAAGGAAATACCGACACTAAGTCAGTCCAAGGATCAGGAGATGTTAAGTATCACCTGGGCACATCCGGTGTCTTCACTTCTGCTTCTGGAAATACCACCAAGGTTTATCTAGCGGCTAACCCGTCTCACCTTGAAGCCGTTAACCCGGTTCTTGAAGGTATTGTTCGAGCCAAGCAGGACAGAATCGATAAGTCGCCTGAAGAATATCCGGTGCTACCGCTTCTAATTCACGGTGATGCCGCCTTCGCCGGTCAAGGCGTAGTTCCTGAAACGCTAAACATGATGAGCCTTCGTGGCTATCGCACCGGCGGAACTGTTCACATCGTGATCAATAACCAGGTTGGCTTTACTACCCCGCCGTCGATGTCACGCTCTACTGTCTATGCAACCGACGTAGCTAAGGGAATCCAAGTTCCAATCTTCCATGTGAACGGAGATGACCCAGAGGCAGTGGTGCGCGTTGCCCAGTTGGCTTTTGACTACCGTCAGCGTTTTGCCAAGGATGCGATCATCGATTTGGTTTGCTACCGCAGACGAGGACACAACGAAGGTGATGACCCTTCGATGACTCAACCGCTGATGTATTCACTGATTGAGGCTAAACGCTCAGTTAGAACCCTTTACGTTGAGTCACTTGTCGGTCGAGGAGATATCACCCGCGAGGAGTATGAGCAGTCAAACGCAGACTTCCAGGCCAAACTTGAAAACGCGTTCACCGAGGTTCACGAAGCTACCTCAAGGCCAGCTGAAATCGTACCTAAGCCGGTTGGTATTGGAACAACAGCCAGCGACCACCCTGAAATATTCCGTGAAAGCAGAATTTCCAAAGAGGTCGTCGAACTAATCGGAGATTCACACAGCAATCTGCCACCGAACTTCAATGTTCACCCGAAGTTGCAGCAACTGCTAGCTAAGCGGGTTGAGATGAGCCGCGAAGGCGGAATCGACTGGGGCTTCGGCGAATTGATCGCGCTGGGTTCACTTTTGGTTGAGGGTGTCAACATCCGGATGGCCGGACAGGATTCAAGACGAGGAACCTTCGTTCAGCGTCACGCTGTTTTCCACGACCGGTTAAATGGCCAGGAATGGATGCCGCTTAGAAACCTAACTGCGAACCAAGCCAAGTTCTATATTTATGACTCCCTACTAAGCGAATATGCCGCAATGGGATTTGAATATGGTTACTCAGTAGAGCGAGAAGATGCCCTAGTACTTTGGGAAGCGCAATTTGGTGACTTCGCTAACGGGGCACAAACCATCCTGGATGAGTTCATTTCCTCAGCCGAACAGAAGTGGAACCAGCACTCTTCTCTAGTGCTTTTACTCCCCCACGGTTACGAAGGGCAAGGACCGGACCACTCTTCAGCACGCATCGAAAGATACCTGCAGCTGTGTGCGGAAAACAACATGACTGTGGCTCAACCATCGACTCCGGCTAACCACTTCCACCTATTGCGTCAACAGGCATACTCAAGACCTCGTCGTCCGCTGGTGGTATTCACACCGAAGTCAATGCTCAGACTAAAGGCCGCCTCATCAAACGTGGCTGATTTCACCACCGGTAGTTTCAAGCGCGTTATTGATGACGAGCGTGGCCTGAATAAGCAAGCCGTCAAGAAAGTCTTGTTCTGTTCCGGCAAGGTTTACTGGGATCTATTGGCTGAAGCCGAAAAGCGCAACGATCAAACCACTGCGATTGTCAGGGTAGAACAGCTTTACCCAACTCCGGTGGACGAAATCAAGCAGACCTATGCTCAGTATCCGAATGCTGAATTGGTTTGGGTTCAGGATGAACCAGCCAATCAAGGCCCTTGGACATACATCGGCCTCTTCCTACCGAAATACATGAATGGTCAGGTAGCTAAGTTGGTCTCCAGACCTGCCAGCGCTTCACCGGCAACCGGATCGGCTAAACGTCACGCTGTCGAGCAGGCAGATTTGGTTGAGAGAGCCTTCGCCTAAAAAATGAACGAGCCCAGACGCAATATCAGGATTGTCATCATCGGTGACGATCTGGTTAGCGCTGGAGGAGATCCAAAAGGACTGGGTTGGGTTGGTCGGGTAATAGCAAAAACCCAGAGCGAGTATCCAAAAGTAGATTTCTATAGCCTGCCAACACCTGAGATCACCTCAGCTGGAATGAGTGATATTTGGCTAGAAGAGTGTTCAAGAAGGTTCTCCGAAGATACCGATAACCGTCTAGTTGTCTGTCTGAACCCAAACGACATTAACGCGGGAATATCAATGTCTCGGTCAAGGCTGAACTTGGCCAATATTTTGGACACAGCCAACAGCAAAGGTATTCAACCGTTTGTGGTTTCACCGATTCCTTCGAGAAACCCGCAACTGAACTACGACATTGAACACCTTGCCGCCGGCTTTGAGGATGTTGCGGCTAGAAGGTCACTACCTTTTGTTGATGCCTTCCGGCCACTAATTGATCACCAGGGCTTTAACGATGAGCTAAGAAACTCAAGTTTTGGTCAGCCCGGGCAACTGGGACACGGACTGATTGCCTGGCTAGTTCTAAACCAGGGCTGGTATCGCTGGTTGGATCTTCCAGAGCAAGAGATATAGAGCTCCTCAGAGCTGCTCAGAACTCTTCCTGAAATTCTGCATGGCTCGATTAACCAATTCCTGCGTGCTAACTGGATTCCAATCTGAAGACAAAATCATGCTTGAGATTCGGGCTTCAACCGCATACTCCTCCACGCAAGATTTACATTCTTTTAGATGTTGGTCAATTGGCTCTCGCTCTGATTGATCAATTTCGTTGTCTAAATAAAAAACAACCTTGTCTAAGACTTGCTGGCAGTTGAAAACTGTCATTGCTGATTCCCTTTACTTTTTCTTATCTTTGCTTGAAAAGCCATATTCCATGGCCAGGTCTTTTAGGAGTGGACGCAGATCGCGCTTGGCGCGGTGAATTCTGGTACCGATGGTATTGGTTGGAACACCAAGCTGCTTGGCAATCTCGGCATAGCCGAAACCTGCAAGCCAGAGACGGATAGTCTCCTGGAACGGCTCATCTAGTTGAACTAGGGCCTTTTCAATGTTTTCTGAATCATTTAGATACATGTATCGTTCTTCAGCAGAGATTGACTGCAGAGCCTCATCGATTGGATTGTCGAAGATGCTAATCTCTTCGCCATCATCTCCACCGAATGAAACGATGTTGTTTTGACGCTTGCTATTTTCCTTGCTGGACTTAGCACCTAGGTCAAGGTTTGCGTTATAGAGGATCTTGTTCAGCCAGGGCTTCATGCCGTAGCCGGTGTCAACAAAACTACCCAGGCTATTGAAGGCTTTCTCGAGAACGATGCTGAAAAGCTCATCCTCTACCTTACGGTTGGTGGCGCGGCAACGGTAGCGAAGCCATTCGTAGTTTTCTTCGAGTAAACGCAGGGCATCTTCGTTGAGACCTGGTTGATCTGTCATACCTGATTTGCCTTCTTTCTGGCAGCTTTTGGACGCTGAAAGGGATGCTGCTAAACGATACTGCTTTCTAGCAGGTTTGGTGCTTAGATTAGTGATTTGAATAGTAATAGTTATCTCTCCTTCGAATATTTATCCCCCATATATATGGGGCCGTTACTATCTGTCGGGGAAACTTCGAAATTCCACTTCGAAAGCGAAAAACTGCGGCAGATAGAATAGATACCAATGCAGACTCCGGATTATTCCCAAATCGGTGAAAAAAGTTGGTTAGTTCCAACAATTTCCCATCCCTTGGCTGGAATTGTCTCGCTCCCGGGTTCAAAATCGCTAACCAACCGAGAACTCGTCCTTTCCGCTTTGGCATCTGGGCCCTCCGAACTCATCGCACCTCTCGAATCTAGGGATTCTGCCCTGATGATCGAGTCCCTAAGAGCTTTAGGGACCCAAATCAACAAGACCGAAAGGGGCAACTGTTTTATTCTCCCTGCAACCACTGACATGCCGGTTGCCGCTCAGATTGACTGTGGGCTTGCCGGCACGGTGATGCGCTTTATGCCTCCGGTGGCGGCCCTCTTTGCGGGAACAACGAGCTTTGATGGCGATTTGGCGGCTAGGTCTAGGCCCATGGGAACCACCATCGATTCGCTTAGAAAACTTGGTGTTGAGGTAAGTGCTGAGAACCCCGAATCGCTTCCTTTTACGATTGAGTCTTCTGGGTTGGTTTCAGGCGGGGAGCTAGAAATCGATGCCAGTGCGTCATCGCAATTCGTCTCTGGACTACTACTTGCTGCCCCAAGATTTGAAAAGGGGCTAACCCTGACACACATAGGTAAGCAGCTGCCGAGCCAGCCCCACATTGAAATGACTCTCAAGTGTCTTAGCGATAGAGGCGTTGAAGCGTTTCAGGTTTCAGAAACTCAGTGGCGAGTGGAACCAGGTCCAATTATGGGCAAAATCGTCGAAATTGAACCGGATCTTTCAAATGCTGGACCATTTCTGGCAGCCGCTTTGGTTGCCGGTGGTTCAGTAATCATAAAGAACTGGCCTGAAGAAACTACTCAAGTGGGCAAGTTGTTTCTTGAAATACTGCCACTAATGGGGGCGAAGGTTTCTGTGCATGCTGGCAATTTAGAGGTAATCGGTACCGGAAAGATATCAGGAATAGATATCGATCTGAGTCGAGGAGGAGAGTTAGCACCTGTAATTATCGCTCTTGCGGTTCTGGCTGATGGACCGTCAAAAATTACCGGTATTGCTCACTTGCGTGGCCACGAGACAGACCGTTTGAATGCGCTAACCACTGAAATAAACAAGATAGGTGGAAGGGCAACTGAGTTGGCCGATGGTATCGCTATCGAACCTAGCTCGGAACTGCACGGTGGAATCTGGGAAACCTACGGGGATCATCGAATGGCTACCGCAGCGGCAATCCTAGGGCTAGCAATTGAGGGAATTACGGTAAAAGATATAAACGTGGTTACCAAAACTATGCCGAACTTTGTTGAACTCTGGACCAAGATGCTAGGCGCTAGCAATTGAGTTGGTTATACGAGCCGGAGTCAGATGACCATGAGCTTGATGAAACGGATGTTCGGGTAAGGCCGAATCCGAAAGGCAATAAACCGAGAACAAAGACCCGTCCTGCACACACCGACGCACCTATCGGAATGGTGGTACAGGTTGATCTCGGTAGATACCTAGTGGCTCTTGAATCAGGGCAAATAATCACGGCGACCCTTGGCAAAGAATTACGTAAATCTGGAGCCGTAGTCGGCGATCGGGTGGCTCTATCCGGCGATATCTCTGGTCAAGAAGGGGCTTTAGCTCTGATTGTTAGAGTCGAACCCAGGGTCTCACTGCTTCGCAGAAGTGCCGATGACAGTGACCAAGTTGAACGGGTAATTGTTGCTAACGCCAGCCAGATGCTAATTGTTGCAGCGGTTACTAATCCAGAGCCGAGAACCAGACTTATCGACCGCTATCTGGCGGCAGCATACGATGCCGGACTGCACCCGGCAATAGTGCTGACCAAGACAGATTTGGCCGATCCAGCCGAACTGGTAAATCATTTCTCAGCGCTTTCAATTCCGGTGATTCTAAATCGCAAAGATTCACCATCAATCGAAAAGCTAAGCGAGTTCCTAAATGGCGAAGTCACGGTGGTTGTTGGAGCTAGTGGAGTCGGCAAATCCACTTTGGTCAACGCGCTGGTTCCCTCAGCTGAACGTTCAACCGGTGGAGTGAATGAAGTTACCGGTCGAGGTCGACACACTTCATCCTCGGTACGTGCCCTCCAACTAGATTCTGGTTCATGGATCATCGACACCCCAGGCGTTCGGTCTTTTGGCCTAGGACACATCTCGCTAGCAAATCTGCTTAGAAGTTTTGAAGATCTCTGGGAAATAGTGAAACTCTGCCCCAGAGATTGCTCACATTTAGCCGACTCCCCTGATTGTGCTTTGGATGAAGCTAAAGATAAAGATCCCGTTGTTGCGGCAAGAGTGGATTCGCTTAGACGACTTATGAACTCGACTGGAAGTGAATAAGTGGATTACACCAAGGATCTCAATCTAGTGCTTGAGTTAGCTGATCTCGCTGACTCAATTTCACTGCCAAGGTTTTTTGCTCAAGACTTTTTAGTAGAAAATAAACCTGATTCCACCCCGGTTACTGAAGCAGATCGCGCAGTTGAGAAAGCAATAAAAGATGTTCTGATAACTAGAAGACCTGAAGATGGCATAATCGGGGAGGAATATGGAACCAGTGGAGATAATCTGCATGGTCCTGGATCACGAACCTGGATTATTGACCCAATTGATGGAACCGCAAATTTCATGCGCGGTGTCCCAGTTTGGGCGACTCTGATCGCCCTTGCCATTGATGGTAAACCGGTGGTCTCTGTAGTTAGTGCCCCAGCAATGGGTAGACGCTGGTGGGCAGCACCTGGCTTAGGGGCGCAAACCAAGCAGATCGATGGTCAAGTAACCGATCTTGCGGTTTCCAAAATAGACAACCTAGCTGATGCCTCCATGAGCTATGTGAGCTTGAAGCTCTGGGACGAAATCGGTCAGATGGATAACCTAATGAATCTGGTCAGAAAGGTTTGGCGCACCAGGGCATTCGGTGACTTCTGGAGTTACATGCTCTTAGCCGAAGGCGCAATTGACATGACCTGTGAGCATGGTTTACAGATCTATGACATTGCCGCCCTCGTTCCCATAGTTGAGCAGTCAGGCGGTCGAATCACCGATTTTGTTGGGGAATTGACCCCCGAATCATCGCATGTGATAGCCAGCAACGGGCTGCTCCACGAGAAAGTCCGCGCCTTTTTCAACTAGCCTGTCTTGGCAACTAGATTAGATGGAGGGAGGCAATTTTGGTCCAAGAAACTCAATGGCGCAAGCTACAGATACTGACCGCCGCCTCCGGTCTCTCATTTTTAGGTAGTGCACTCACAACTTTTGCCGTAGTGCTGCGTGATAAAGAAGCCGCTGGTCCTGCCGGAGTCTCAGCGCTGTTTCTATGTATGCTGGTGCCTTCGGTTATCTTCAGTCCCTGGGCTGGACTGCTGGCCGATAAATATCAGACCCGCTTGTTTCTTCCACCGCTGATGCTGGTGATGAGCCTTTGCAGTTTCAGCCTGGCCCTAGATCTCCCAGTCTGGTGGGCATACATCGCCCTATTCCTCTCATCAACGGCTAACACCGGAGTTGCCGCCTCATTCACAGCGCTCATTCCATCTTTGGCAAAGCAAGAGGACATGTCGCGAGTCACTGGAATGCAGACCACCTTTAATGCTCTGGGAACCATGATGGCTCCAGCCTTAGGTGGTGTTCTTGTTGATCGAACTGGGTATGTCTGGCCATTTATCATTGACGGGGTTTCATTCCTAGTTCTTGCCCTAACCGTTATCCTGCTCAAAGTTAATCGAGTTGGGATTACCGAACACGATGAAGGTTCGCTCAAAGCTCTAGCTGGAGTTAAGTTCGTTTTCAAAGACCCACTGATTAGAGCGATAGTCCTACTCACCGCCGTGCTTATTGTTTCGCTTGGTGTTATTCAGGTTGGCGAAGTGTTCCTACTTATAGATGAGCTTGGAGCAACACCGTTGATCTATGGAATAGTCGGAGCAATATTCGCTCTCGGAGCAATTACCGGTGGAGTTTTTACCACTTTGAAGAAAGTTCCGCTTCGCTACCACCTGAGAATAGTTACAGTTGCAATTCTGATGATTGTGATTGTGGTTTTCACTATTGCTAGAGCCCATCACTGGTGGGTTGTTATGACCTTCGGATTTATCGGAGGTGTCTGCATGTCACTGCTGAATGCCTATGGAATTGGATTTATCCAGAATCGAACCGAGGAGTCAGTAAGGGCAAGAGTTATGAGCACCTTCAACGCCATCATTACTGTCGGTAGTGTGACCAGCACGGCGATAGCCGGAATAGCAATAGCCGGCTTTGGGGTTAGAAATGTATTTCAGGCAGCCGCGGTAATTGGTTTAGTCATATTGCTAATCTTTGGACCTGCTGTGCTCAAAGCTGGAAAGCACTACGGCCGCGAGGAACTAATTAAGTAGTCTGCTGGCTGCAGCGATTTCCGGAGCTAAGAAACGATCTGGGCCAACACCTTGAACTACGCTGCGAAGCCTAGCGACAAGATCCCCGGTAGTTTTCGCCGGTTTCAGTGGCGCCCTAAGGTCTATGCATCTAGCTGCGGCAATAAGTTCGATGGCCAATACTCCCCTCAGATTCTCGATTACTTTCCTAAGCTTTCGGCCGGCGTGCCAACCCATAGAAACATGGTCCTCTTGCATGCCAGAAGAAGGAATTGAATCAACACTGGCTGGGTTTGCTAAGCGCTTTGATTCAGTGACCAGTCCAGCTGCGGTGTATTGGGCAATCATCAGACCGCTATCGACACCGGCGTCCCCTGCCAGAAAAGGGTTTAGCCCATTATTGCGGTTCTTATCCAGCATGCGGTCAATTCTGCGCTCACTGATTGAAGAAAGATCGGTTGCCGCAATAGCTAAAAAGTCCAAGACATAGGCAATCGGGGCACCGTGGAAATTACCGTTCGAACTAATTTCCCCGCTTTCTAAGACAACCGGGTTGTCGATGGTGGCAGCTAATTCCCTAAGCGCAACAGTTCTAGCGTGATCCACGGTATCCCTAACCGCACCGGCTACCTGCGGAGCGCAGCGTAGCGAATAAGCATCCTGAACCTGTCCATCACCGTGACGATGTGATTTGACGATTTCAGAGCCAACCAGAGCTGCGAACATGTTCGCAGCAGATTTAGCCTGACCGGGATGTGGGCGCAGCGGTTCGTGCAATTCTGCGCGTAGCACCTGGTCAGTGCCGAGTAATCCTTCGATTGTCATCGCAGCAATCACATCGGCATAATCCAAAAGCTTGGCTAAGTCATCCAGCGCAAGTATCAGCATTCCTAACATGCCGTCTGTTCCGTTGATCAGCGCCAGCCCTTCTTTTTCCTGTAATTCAACTGGAGCAATGCCGTGCTCGGCAAGAAGAGTTGGAACATCGCCTTCGATGCCATCAGGGCCTAGCGCTCTACCTTCACCCATGAGCACCATTGCACAATGTGCGAGTGGGGCTAGATCTCCCGAGCACCCCAGTGAACCATACTCATGAACAATTGGGGTAATCCCGGCATTTAGAATCTGGGCCATAGTTTGAACCAATACTGGACGAGCACCAGTTCTTCCCGAAGCCAAAGTTTTCAAGCGTAATGTCATCAGCGCTCTAGTGACTTCGGTTTCAACAATGGGTCCAACACCGGCAGCGTGGGATCTAATTAGCGATTTCTGCAATTGCACGCGATCGGATTGGGCAATTGAAGTGCTGGCTAAGGCTCCAAAGCCAGTTGAAATACCGTAGACAGCTTCATCTCCTCGGGCAAGTTCCTCAACTACGTTTCGAGTAACCTGCATGGCCTGAACAGTCTTTTCAGAAATTTCCAGTTTTGCGTTACCTCTAGCTACCGCGATGACATCTTCAATAGTCATGCCTGTTGGGTTTACGATTACGGTTTTCAATTACTGCTCCTGTATATGGATGTTCCAGCGATTACTGTCTCACTGATTAGATCAACTCCTGGCCGATAGGCAAGGTGAATAAAGCTCGGTGCATTGAGCACCACAAAATCCGCTGATTTACCAACCGCTAATAAACCAACATCGTCTCGGCGCAGCGCCTTAGCCCCACCCATCGTGGCTGACCAAATAGCCTCTTCAACAGTGAACTGCATCTGGCTGACTGCAAGGGCTATAACAAAAGGCATCGAGGTGGTAAATGAACTGCCTGGATTGCAGTTTGTTGCCAATGCAACCGTTGCCCCAGCATCGATTAGCCTTCTGGCATTTGGAAATTGGCTGCGGGTTGAAAACTCGGCACCTGGCAGCAAGGTGGCAACAGTGGAGCTTGAAGACAGTAATTCGACGTCTTTATCGGTTAGGTGTGTCAAATGATCGGCGCTGGCGCAATCGAGTTCAACGGCTAATTCAACACCTCTTCCTGAAGTTAGCTGATTCGCGTGAATTCTGGGTTGTAGATCATTAGCAATACCGGCTTGCAGGATTACCTTGGCTTGGTCATAGTCAAAAGCACCCTGGTCGCAGAAGACATCAATCCACTTCGCATAGGGAGCACACTTTTCCAACATCTCACCGCAGACCAGCTGGACGTAGTCATCGGCTCTTCCAGCAAATTCTTCTGGAACAAGATGGGCCCCCATGAAGGTAACATCCTCGGTGTGCTGGGTGGCCAACCGAACCGATCTCAGCTCATCCTCAACGTTCAATCCATAACCGCTTTTCGTTTCAAAAGTAGTTATCCCAGATCGATACATCTCCATCGCCAGGGTTGCAATGTTCTCATCCAGCTCAGCATCGCTGGCAGCCCTGGTTGCCTTAACTGTGGTCATGATCCCACCGGCACTATAACTTGTTCCATTCATCCGAGCAGAAAATTCAGCGCTCCGGTCACCGGAGAATACTAAGTGCGCATGCGAATCGACAAAACCAGGCAAGACTGTTTTTCCGGCCAAGCTAACACTTTCATCAGTATCTGGAGCGTTAGCGGCACTACCTACCCAACTAATGTGGCCATTCTCAACAACCATGGCAGCGTCGCTTAGCAGACCGAGTTTTCCTACTTCAAGACTCGAATCATTGGTAACCAGAGTCTTGATATCGGTGAATAGGACTGTGCTCATTACTCGGTATCTAACATCGGAACATGCACATGCTTTTTTCTCGCTACCTCAACTGCTTCTGGGTAACCAGCGTCAACGTGGCGAATAACTCCCATACCGGGATCATTGGTTAGCACGCGTTGAAGTTTTTGAGCAGCTAATGCACTTCCATCAGCAACCGAAACCTGGCCAGCGTGGATACTGCGACCGATACCAACTCCACCTCCTTGGTGGATAGAAACCCAGGATGCACCTGAGGCAATGTTGACCATAGCATTTAGCAGTGGCCAGTCTGCAATCGCATCTGAACCATCAATCATGCCCTCGGATTCTCGATACGGGGAGGCAACCGAGCCACAATCCAAGTGATCTCTACCGATGACTATCGGAGCGCTAAGCTCACCGCGGGCAACTAAATCATTGAAGACGGCTCCTGCTTTGTCCCGCTCACCATAACCTAACCAACAAATACGAGCTGGCAATCCCTGGAACTGGACCCGCTCCTGGGCCATGGTAATCCACCGGCGAAGGTGATCGTTGTCTGGGAAGAGGTCTAGGACAGCTTTATCAGTGCGATATATATCTTTCTTATCTCCTGAAAGAGCAACCCAGCGGAACGGCCCCTTACCTTCACAGAACAGTGGCCTGATGTAGGCGGGGATAAAACCAGGAAACTTAAAGGCCTCCTTGTAGCCACCTTTTCTGGCTTCATCGCGAATCGAGTTACCGTAGTCAAACACTTCGGTGCCCTTATTCATAAAACCAACCATTGCTTCAACGTGCTTAGCCATCGACTCTTCAGCACGCTTTGTGTAATCAGCGGGGTCACTTTTTGCAAGCTCTGCACTTTCGGAAAGATCAACTCCAAGAGGCAGATATGCCAGAGGGTCGTGAGCCGAGGTTTGATCGGTAACAATATCTACTGGAACATCTCGTCTTAGCAATTCCGGAAGAACATGCGCCATGTTGCCAACTAAACCAATCGAGATTGCTCGACGGGAGGCTTTGGCGGCGAGCGCTTTCTCAATGGCATCATCAAGATTGTCAGCTAACTCATCGAGATAGCGATCGGCTAATCTGCGACGAATGCGAGACTCATCGACGTCAACAATTAGACAGGTTCCCTCATTCATCGTTACCGCTAGTGGCTGAGCCCCGCCCATGCCGCCGCAACCGGCGGTAACGGTTAATGTTCCAGCTAGCGTGCCGCCAAATCTTTTAGCGGCAACAGCGGCAAAGGTTTCATAAGTGCCCTGCAGAATTCCTTGGGTACCGATGTAGATCCAGGAACCTGCGGTCATCTGCCCATACATGGTTAGCCCGAGTTGCTCAAGCCTTCTAAATTCTGGCCAGTTGGCCCAGTCGCCGACCAGGTTCGAGTTAGCAATCAGAACTCTAGGTGCCCACTCATGAGTTTGGAAGACACCAACCGGTTTACCGGACTGCACTAAAAGAGTCTCATCACCTTTTAGTTGATTCAGAGTTTTTACTATGGCATCAAAAGAAGGCCAGTTTCTAGCAGCTTTACCTGTACCACCGTAAACAATCAGGTCTTCGGGAAATTCGGCTACCGCTGGATCTAGGTTGTTATGCAGCATGCGAACCGCTGCTTCTTGTGGCCACCCTAGGGCGGTGAGATTGGAACCGGTAGCCGCGTGCAGCTGGGAATGACCTACATTGCTCATAGTTCAATCACACCCTAGAAACGCCATTGGCGCAAACTGGCACGCTCTGCCAAACTGAACTTATGCAAGGCGAAGACGAGCTTTGGCCAAGGGCGGCCAATTGGCTCAAACCCAGCACCCAAAACTGCGATTTGGGAGTGTTTGGCGTCCCAGCTCACCTAACCAGCATCTCGCCAACCGGAGCCAATCAAACTCCAGCTGCCATTCGGGCAGCACTAACCCGTTACAGCCTGAATTCTTCAGCTGGAAATCTAGCTGAACTTATCGCTCATGATTTTGGTGATGTCGCAGAGCCTGATAGCCCTGCCGGTGAGCTACGCACCACTGAACTTGCCGAACTGGTTCTATCTAAATCAAAGCTGGCCGTTGCTTTAGGTGGCGATAACTCGATTACCTTTGCAGTTGCCAAAGCAACTTTGGCTTCCGGTGGTTCACTGATAACACTGGATGCCCACCATGATATTCGATCTGGAATCTCTAACGGTTCTCCGGTGCGCAGATTGATTGAGGAGTTTGGACTACCCGGTAACAGGATTGTCCAAATTGGCATAAATGACTTTTCCAACTCATTCGAATATTCCAAACGAGCTAAAGAGTATGGAATAAACGTTATTTCTCGTGCAGAAGTATCTGAACTAGGAGTGCAAGGTGCAGTTGGTAAAGCGCTGGCCATGCTCGGGGATGAAAATATTCACATTGATTTTGACGTTGATGTTTGTGATCGCAGTTTTGTGCCAGCAACGCCAGCAAGTGCACCGGGTGGAATTTCTGCTTTCGAACTTCGACAATTTGCCAGATTGCTTTGTCGGGATAATCGTGTTCGATCGATTGACATTACCGAAATAGATGCAACCAGGGATAGTGAAGATCAGCGCACTGTACGCCTCGGTGCTCTACTTATTCTTGAGGCGGCGGCTGGATTACTTTCTCGTTAGATTCCAGCTGCTAATCCGTCAACACGAACATCGCTGCCCCAACACATAGTTCCATTTGGCATTAGTTCCAGTAGTTGAACTGCAGAACCGTGACCATAATCTGGAAGCACAATTACCTCGTGACCTTTTGCCTTCAGCCCCTCAATTACTTCGCTTCCAAATCTTGCTTCAAGCTGAAGAGTTCCCTGACCAGTCTCCACAGCAGAAGAGTCACCGTTGAGATGTTGCCACCTAGGTGCCTCGCAGCTCTGCTGAACATTGAGCCCTAGGTCTAGAAGTTGAACAATCAATTGAAAATTACTTTGTACCTGAATGTTAGCTCCTGGCGTTCCACCAACCAGCCTCAGCGATCCGTCAGGGTTGGTAACTGTCCAAGCGTTCAGGGTGTGTGCTGGTCTCTTGCCAGGTTCGATGAGGTTAGGTGAATCTGCCTCCAGGTTGAACCCGGTTGCGCGGTTATTCAGTAGCACTCCTGTCCCCTTTGGAACAAAGGCTGATCCGAAACCGTGAAAGACGCTTTGGATCCAGGAGACTGCGTTACCTTCACCATCGGCAACTATGAAATAGGTGGTGTCGGAGCCTTCGGAAAGGTTTGCCTCTGGACCATTCCAAGCCGAATTCATGTCAATTTGACTGCGTCTTAGTGCGATGTGTTCATCAGCGAGGATTCGGTCAACATCGACCGGGGTGAATTCGGGGTCCGCCAAAATCTCATTGCGGTCAACAAATGAAAGCTTCTTTGCCTCGACCATTAGGTGAATGCGGTCTATTTCACTCATTTGCTCTAAGTCTCGATCTGACACCAGACGAAGCTCTTCCATCAAAATCATGCCCTGGGTGGGCGGCGGTTGACCGTGAACTTTGTAACCACGGTAGTCAACCGTCAGCGGAGCAGAAACTCTGGTTTGATGTTTGGCTAAATCTTCATGGTTAAACCAACCGTTGGTTCCAGCAACAATAAGATCTGCTATCTCACCTTTATAGAAAGCATCCCTACCTGAACTTGCAATCGCCCGAAGAGTTCTTGCCAAGTCTTTCTGAACAACTAGGTCTCCGATTGCCAAGTTGCTGTCAATTCCCATGTCGGCAAAAAAGTTTTGCTCTGGAAACATTTTTAGGAAAGTCTGAATCCTTAAGACAAAATCTCTAGTTGCCGCGAATCCATTTTCGGCGTATCTAATAGCTGGTGCTAAAACCACATCCATCGGAAGTTTTCCGTAACGCTCATGTGCGGCAAACCAGGTAGATACGGTTCCGGGCACTGTTGCAGACCTGGGGCCGTGATGGTCAATCTTGTCTTCGAATGCTGATGCTATGGCCGAATGCCCTGCTTCACCGCTTCCATTGAAAGCTAGGTTTTCCTTGGTAGCAGCGTGGTGAGTAATCAAAAATGCGTCGCCACCTAGTTGCGATGCTCCAGGCTCAACGACAGAGATAACTGCACTTAGCGCGATACCTGCGTCGATGAAGCTACCACCGGCATTTAGTATCTCCAGAGCGGCTGCTACTGCTATCGGTTGGCTGGCTGCTGCTCCACCGTTACGTGAGTAGACGACTCCACGATGAGTTTGCATTGTTAGTCCTATCTGAAATTCGGTCCAAAAGCTTCGCGCAGGGTAACAGTTTTTAGACCTCTGGACTTTATCAAACCTACTATCTGCTCGAGGGAACGATCGGTTTTTCGAGTATTCGCATGATCGATAACAATTCGGCCATTCGCTATCCACTTCTGGGCAAGCGCATAGGTGTTCTCTTCTGTCTTGGTCCCACTGCCAAGGCTTCCGTACCACATCATCGGTGCTGTGTAGCCAAGCTCTGCGGCAACATCAATAACCTGTCTAGTCCAGTTCCCGTAGGTTGGTCGAAAGTAAGGTCTCGCGTCATAGCCGTATGTGCCTAACAAAAAGTCGTGACAAACCTGTAACTGGTTGCGCACAATGCCAACTGAAGAAACTGATAGGTCCCGATGGCTGAGGGTGTGATTACCCAATTGGATTTGACCGGTGCCGATCAGGTGCTTTATTTGACTTCGATTTTTACGCCAGCTGTCATAGCAACTGGTAACAAAAAGGGTCAGATGCAAATTGTGTTTTTCAGCCAAATCTAAGTAACTCTTCACAGCAGAGTTACTGACCCCATCGTCTATGGTCCACGCAATTCGGCGCTGGCTTGATGCTGGCAAATTAGATATCGGTTTTTGCCTGGCTAAGGCTAAATCTGCAGGAAAGAGCAAGGCGCTACCAGCGCCAATTAGAAAGCTCTTTCTATCCAACTCCATAGCTTTAACAATAGGGAAGAAAATACCAGTCATACTTATCTCATGGAATCTAAAAATGTTTTGGTTATCGGGGCTTCTGGAGGCTTTGGCTCGCTGTTTGTAACCGGCTTGGCGGCTCAGGGCCACCAAGTTCTCGCCGCCGCTAGAAATACTGAACGCATCCCGCAAGGCGCTAATCTTCGGCTAAAACTCGATCTGGAGGATTCCGCCAGCATCAAACTGCTAACCGATTATCTAATTGACCAGGGCATCCAACTAAACGGAATAGTTCAGGCAGCTGGTGCAGTTGGTTTTGGCCGAGCTGAAGAAACTCCAAGCGAAGGCGCTCACCGATTGATGCAAATCAACCACCTTGGCCCGGCACAATTGATCAGTAGCCTTCTACCGATACTTGCCGATGAATCTTTTATTGTCGGAATAAATGGAATTGTTTCAGAAAAGATTTTCCCAGGCATGAGCGCTTACTCGGCTAGCAAAACGGCAAACAGCGCATACCTGCAGACTCTAGCTATGGAACTGCGTCGCAAAAAAATTCAGGTGCTGGATGCTAAACCGGGACACACTGAAACCGGATTGGCAACGAGAGCTATCTTTGGCACTGCCCCAGCATTTCCTCAAGGTATGACGGCTGAGCATGTTGTCAACACAATAATGACTGCCCTGAGTGAAGGCAAAACAGCGCTGACTAGTAGTGATTTTTAGCATTCAGCAAAGATTCAGCATAAATAGATGAAAAATGCTGACTTTGGGTTTAGTTTGGAATTGAAAAGAGGTCCTCATGGCATTCTCACCAGCAACGCTAGCCAGCGTAATCATCGGCGCAGTGGCACTCAGCGGTTCAGCATTCGCTGTTTCGCTAGCTAACCAACCGGCTGATCCAGCAAATCAGAGTTCAGTAAATCAACCGCAGGATCAAGCAAAGCCAAGCCCTGAGGCCGTCCCGGTATCACCCGATGCCCCAGCAATCATTCCGGTCACACCGGTTCCACTTCCAACCCAAAGCCCAGTCATCACGAACCCACCAAGTTTTCAAGGGGACGATGAAGACTCAGATGATGATTCAGAGGATGAAGATTGGGAAGACGATGGTGATCGAGGCCATCACGATGACTATGACGATGACTACGAAGATGAATGGGACGACTAGTTAATCTCAACTAGCAGCTGCTTCATAACAGCAATCTCTTTGTTCTGTGAATCTATAATCCGTTCGAGTAACATTTGGAGATCTGGATTAGAGGTAATTAGGGCATCTTTAGCCATCAACACAGCACCCTTGTGATGGTCAATCATGGCATCTAAGAAGTAGTTGTCAAAGGCATTACCTTTTAGCCCAGCTAAAGTCTGCAACTGTTCCTCGGTAAGCATTCCGGAACTGTGTCCGTGCATAGAGTGATTGGTAAGTTTTTGTCCCGCTTCGGTAAGCCAAGAAGTCATCAAATCTATTTCGGGTCCTTGTTCGGCCAGTATTTGTTCTGCGAGATCCTTTACCAGAGGGCTTTCCGCCCTGGTTTGAGCGAGTTTGGACATTTCGATTGCCTGCTGGTGGTGCGGAATCATCATTTGGGCAAACATTAGATCAGAAGAAGACATATCAGAATTACCTTGTTGCATGCCGTGGTTTGAGTGGTTCGCGTCAACCACTTGAACAAGTGAGCACCCGGTCAAGCTAAGACTAAACGCGACCAGCACAAGAGTTTTTCTAAACATGATCTCCCTTAAGTTTTTTGGTGGGGTGTGTTAGCACCCCACCACTACAAATTACCTAGCAGTTGCAGCTAGTTCCTTCGGTCTTGGCGCTGCAGTTACAGCCCTCGCCACAGTTGCATTCCTTCTCGTCAGACATTTCACACCTCCTATTTACTTTGTCTATTTTGAGTTATCTCAAAAATCTTCAGCAGCTCTTCAATCGCCTTTGCATTCTCTTTTTTATCTTTGGAATGCATCATGTGGCTAACGTGAGTATCTAGGTGATTTTCCACCAGCAACTTATTGAGCGAGCCTAGCGACTTTTGAACGGCAAGCGACTGGGTGATGATGTCCATGCAATAGCCTTCTTGCTCAATCATCTTTTCAAGGCCACGGATCTGACCTTCTAGGATTTTGGCCCGATGCAGGGCTCGCTTTTTGATATCTGCACGCATAACTTCAATATACCCCCTAGGGGTATTAAGTCAAGTATTTGCGCACCAGCACAAATGAATCATCCAGGTCGGTAACTATTTCAAAACCTCTATTGCTGAACATCGACAAGCTCCCCCGGTAGTTTTTGTCTGAATATTCAGATTTACTTGGCGCTGCTTCGACAGCCTCAAACCCACGGTCGGCTAGGTCAGCTAGTACCAAATCAAGCATTTGGCCGGCTAGATGCTGACCGCGTTTATCTGGATCAACATTGAAGCAAAGAATTCTCGCCAGCTGTTCGCTGGAATCTGGAAACATCGGGAAAAGTAATGAGTTAGCCGCTGCACACCAGGCAACTACTTGGTCATCTAGGTATGCAAGGTATCCGTCCATTTTTCCAGTCTGGACTCGATCACAAGCTAGCTGTCGATTATCAGTACTGGTTTCTGTTCCGTCGTTGAGATAAAACTGGCAGTAGCAACCTGCCCAATTAGGGTCGTTCAGGAAGGCCCGATGATCAAAGTAATCCAGAAAGTCGTCCAATGTCTCAACACTTAGGCGTCTTAGAATCAGCGCGGTTTTCACCATCTCAGTCTAGGAGCGGTTAGGTTATTGTTGTTTAGACACTTCTTAGGGGGCATACATGAATGACTTTGAAGCTGCTCTTGAGCTACTTAAGCCGCAAAACTGGGGGTATCTAGCTGGGTTAATCGGGCTCATGGTTTTCTTTCAATGGTGGGTGAAATCCAGTGCAAAGCGAAAAAATGCAGAACTAAAGATTGATACCGATGCATTATCGGCCGAAGAGATAGCCAAGGTCTGGACTAAAGGCCAAATCAAGGTAGGTCAGCACACTGGGGCTTTAGCCATATTGATAATGGGTGCAGCACTTTGTATTGGTCTAGTGTTTGTCGCATTTGACCAATTTATCGTTGCCCTTGTCTTCATGATTGGGACTTTGATTGCTCCATTAGTGATGATTCGAAGGCTTAGAGTTGTCGATCTAATGGCTCTAGATGAAGAAAAGTTTCAGGAGCTGTCAGATTACTTTGCGGCTAACAAAGATGCCTTGATTACTGAGGCCTTGAATGACCCAGAGGTCATTCAAGCCATGGCCAAGTGGCCTTCCTTGGTACGTAAATTCAATCTGCGCTCGTTTAGGTCAAAAAACTTTAGACCAAGACGTAATCAGTATGACTAACTCAGCTAGCCCCAGGATCCAAGGATTAGCCCAGCGAGGCTGAGGCAGATAACATCCTGGCTAACTTCAATCAACCAAACCTTCAATGACTGGTAAACCTTGAAATTGGCCTGACCAAACATTCTGTGAGACAGGGAAGCAAAAGCGCCTAGTCCAACTGAGAACACAAAGCCAAACAACAGCCCATCTATTGGTCCAAACCCTGGAGTTAATTCCCTGCCAAAACTAATGATTACTGCCAGAGTGAGAACCTGAATGAAAGCGGCCAGATAGGTACCGCCAAACATAAGCAGGGTTTCGCTCCCAGTCATCTTTACTCGCTCTTTAGGGATTTCCCTTCCAAGCGCACGCATCCAAACCGGATAGAAGGTTTTTGGACCAAACCAAATAGCACCAATTGCAAAGGAAAGTATCGAGGCGATGAATATCGCTAAGAAATTTAGATTAGAAATGTCAATTTGCACGCTAGAAAGTATAGAGATTAATTGTGAAGTTGCTTGGACAAATAGCATCTGCCCTCGGCGTTTTGCGCCTAAACGTTGAACCTAAACTCGACCACGTCACCATCGCGCATGACATAGTCTTTACCTTCCATGCGCACTTTACCTTGGGCTTTGGCCTCGTTCATGGAACCGGCAGCTACTAGGTCTTCGTAGGAGACAATTTCTGCTTTGATAAAGCCCTTCTGAAAATCGGTGTGAATTACACCGGCTGCCTGAGGGGCAGTCCAACCCTGTCTAATGGTCCAGGCTCTGGCCTCTTTTGGCCCTGCAGTTAGATAGGTCTGCAGTCCCAGTGTTTTGAATCCTATGCGAGCCAACTGGTCCAAACCAGATTCTTCTTGACCGAGTGAAGCGAGAAGTTCTTGAGCTTCATCTGCTGAGAGATCAATCAGTTCACTTTCTACCTTGGCATCCAAAAAGACCGCTTCAGCAGGTGCTACCAAATCAGCAAGTTGCTTACGCTTAGCGCCATCACTTAACACTGACTCATCAACATTGAAGACGTAAAGGATTGGTTTAGCGGTTAGCAGTCCGAGTTCTTTAATTGGCAAAATATCTATTCCAGAAATGGACAGGGGTTTACCGGTATTCAAAAAGGCAATCGCTTGATCAACTGTTTCAAGGACAACCGGTTCAGTTTTTTTGCCCTTGACTTCCTTTTCGATTCTGGCTCTAGCCTTATCCAGAGTTTCCATATCCGCCAAAATCAATTCAGTATTTATTGTTTCGATGTCACTGGCGGCATCGACCTTGCCGTCAACATGGACAACATCTGGGTCTGCAAACCCGCGGACCACCTGAGCAATTGCATCAGCCTCGCGGATGTTTGCTAGAAATTTGTTTCCCAGACCCTCGCCCACCGAAGCGCCACGGACGATACCGGCGATATCAACAAAAGAAACCGGAGCTGGCAAAATTCGCTCCGAACCAAAAATCTCAGCAAGTTTATTTAGCCTTGCATCTGGCAGGTTAACCACACCGATGTTGGGTTCAATTGTGGCAAACGGGTAGTTGGCCGCTAGAACATTGTTCTTGGTCAAAGCATTAAACAGTGTTGATTTGCCGACGTTAGGTAGTCCGACGATACCGATAGTTAGAGCCACTAGAGCAGTTTACTTGCCTTTGGGTTCCCGATTCGCCTGCCGCATGTTGTCCTGCATGATTTCCTGACGTTCCTGATTAGTTTGATCCCAGATCACAGCTCCGGTTGTTGACCCCCAACTTCCACTTACTTGGGTGCCGTTAATAATTGGGGTGGTGACTTTTGGCTTAACAAAAAACAAAAGTCTGGCCCAAATCTTTCTTGAAGGTGGCTTTCCATTCTTCCTGTTTGACGCCATTATTTTTTGGCGTTCTTTCTCGGACATACTTTGCCAATCAACAGGATTTAGCCAGCGACTGAACATCTTCACGATTCGACTGATCATAGTTGTATCCTTATGGCATTTACCGACATAACTCCAGCCCCTCCACCGACTAAACCAGTTCCAGCTCCCCCCGGAGAAACCACAGATGTGTAGCAAGCGCTGACAGTTGGAGGGCAACTGTAGTAATGCTCTGGATCGGCGAGTGTTTGTTGAGAGTTACCAATAAATACCACCATAAATGAACTCAAAACCAGCGCACCAAGGCCGAATAATTTCAAACCTGAGTTCGACATACGTTTCCTCCCCTAAAACAAATTCTTCCCCAACTCTAACATTTGCGAAGAGTGTAGTCTCGTTAGATGGGTCTATCTTTCACGGCAATTGACTTTGAAACTGCTAATGGGTCGCCGTCTAGTCCCTGCGCTGTTGGACTGGTAAAAGTAGTCGATGGCAAAATCATTGATACCTTCCAAACCCTGATTCAACCTCCTTACCCGCATGACTGGTTTGACCCGTTCAATATAAAAGTTCACGGGATTAAGCCAAATGATGTTTTGTCTGCGCCATCGTGGGAGACAGCTCTTGGACAGATGTTGGAGTTCATATCTGGCGATACTTTGATTGCCCACAATGCCGGTTTTGATATGGGTGTATTACTTGCCAGCATTGAAACAATAGATGCTGATATCCCAGATCTTAGGTACGGCTGTTCGCTAATCATGGCCCGTAAAACCTATAACCTAGAAAGCTACCGGCTAAATCAAGTTGCCTATGCTATCGGTCACGAGGAATTTGACCATCACGATGCTCTTGCCGATAGCGATGCCTGCGCCAGAATAGTCATTCACATGGCTAGCCGCCACGGTGTTGAGAGCATCCAAGATCTAGCCGAGGCCACAAACCACAAGCTAAAGAGGCTTCTGCCTGAAGTTGGGTAAACAAATGTCAGGGCGGGGTGTGAGAATTTAGCCATGGACATTTTGAGCGCAATTTTAGGTTTAATACTCGGTTTAGCTCTGGGCTTTCTCATTGCCAGGCGACAGGGTGCTGCTAAGGGATCAACCGGTCAAGTGGAACTAGCAGCAGCACAAGCCACGATAACTGAAATTAGAAACCAATTAGCCGATGCTAAGGCGAGAATCGAATCTTTCGAGCAGCGTGAAAAGGACGTCGCCCAAATGGAGAGCGTCTATCTCCAAGAACTTAGACCGCTGGCGGCAAAGCTGAAAGAGGTCCAGGACAATGTGGTAGCCGCCGAGCGTGAGCGGGTTGATCAGTTCAATACCATCAAAGAACAAATTCTAGAAAGCCAGCGGCAGCAGGAAAAACTTTCCAGAAACACTGAAGCCTTAGCCGGAGCCCTTACTAATAATCAGGTTCGCGGTAAATGGGGTGAGCTAACCCTTAGAAGAATGCTTGAGCAGTCTGGGCTCCGAGTTGGAATTGACTTTATTGAGCAGTATCAGACTGTGAATGAAGAAGGTAAAAACATCAAACCTGATGTAATCATTAACATGCCTGATGGAAAGTTCGTCGCAGTTGATTCCAAGGTTCCATATAACAACTTCCAGCGCGCTTTTGAAATTCCTGAGGTAGCTGATGGTTCAGATGAGAAAAAGCGTAAAGAGCTTCTGAAGCAACACGTTGCTGATGTGAAGAAACATATTGACGATATCAACTCGAAGGAGTACTTCAGCGGACTTTCAAGCTCACCAGAATTCACCATTATGTTTATGCCAAGTGAGAGCCTGCTCTCGGTAACTTTGGAGCACGATCCGACTATTCTCGAATACGCCTTCAACTCAAGGGTTGCTCTAGTCTCACCGGTATCTTTCTTCTCGGTCCTAAAGACAATTGCCTACAGCTGGAAACAGAGCGCTCAGGAAGATGCCATTAAGGAAATCGTAGATCTAGGTGTGAAGCTATACGGATCGGTCAGGGTTATTGCTGAGCACGCTTCAAGACTGGGTAGCAAGCTAAATGACTCGGTAGCCTCCTTTAATGAACTGGTCGGCAGCCTAGAGACGAACCTGCTTAAATCAACCCGAGATCTCAATGAGCAGCAGAAAAAGATTCTGGATAAGGGTAAGCCAATCCCCGAGGTCACTGAAATCGACAAGACTAGCCGGATTTTCACCAAGCCCGAACTAACCGCAAAACCTGAGGATGGTGGCCCTGACGCCTAGGCTTTAGGCGGGTTCTAGGGTGGGAAACCGCTGGCAGGGCCATATTGGCTATACTTTTTTTGGACTAGCCGACAGTGTCGTTTGCTTAGCAAAAACCTAACTTTTCCCAGGAGAGACAATGTCGCAGGGCCATTTCGGAGCATCGGTGGTAACGCTTACCCCAGCCCCAACTCTGGATCGAACCTACTACGTGAATCGCCTGCACCCGGGTGGGGTGAACCGTGCCGATGATGTTCGTGAAGAGCTAGCCGGTAAAGGCATCAACGTTTCTCGTGGCCTAACCCTAGCCAACATTCATGCTCCAGGCGTTGTCCCAATTGGTAACGCAGATCCTTCAGTTCTAGAAAGAACTGGTTCGTCTTTCCTAGTTCCGCTTTGGGTGGATGGCAATCTTAGGGTTTCGACCACAATTGTCGACAAGCATGGCACCACGACCAAAGTAAATGAATCCCCTCGCGCGCTGAGTGAAGAAGACTGGCAAAAAGTCGTTGACCTGACCGAACAGACGGTTAGAAATACCGGTGCAAAGTGGTTGGTTATCGCTGGAGCATTGCCAACTTATAAATCAACTGGAGTTTTTGTTGACCTACAACCTATTTTTGATCGAATGCTTAAACTTGGTGTCAAGGTAGCCCTAGACACTTCCGGTGAACCTCTTTCCTACTGGGTTCGCAAAGGAACAGCAAACGTAATCAAACCAAATGCTGAGGAACTCGCCTCAGCGGTGGGTCGTGAACTAAAAACTGTCGGTGATGTAGTTCTAGCAGCCCGTGAACTTTGTGGGCATGGTATCGACGTTGTTCTTGCCTCAATGGGTGCGGATGGAATGATAGCTGTCACAAAGACCGGTGAGTGGGCCGCGAAAACACCACCGGTGAAGGTAATAAACACTGTTGGTGCTGGAGATGCAACTTTGGCTGGCTTCTTGGCTGCTGTAGTGGAGAACCCAATTGTCGAAGGTGGCGAAGATTTTGGAGTGGGCTTTAATGTTCCGCTCGGAGTGCAGAATGCAGTGCGCTGGGGGGCTATTGCAGTTACCCAACCAACTTCTGGATTAGCTAATTTGGATAACATGCCGGAGGCAACTATTTCAGATCCGGATCTAACAGCACCACTAGAAGAAGTAGCGAAGCCTTAGGAGGCTAAAAATGCCAGTAGCGTCGAGCGAACAATACGCTGAGATGATTGACCGTGCGAAAAAGGGCGGTTTTGCCTATCCAGCAATCAATGTTTCTTCATCACAGACGGTGAACGCTGTGCTCCAGGGCTTAACCGAGGCTGGTTCCGATGGCATCTTGCAGGTTACCACTGGCGGTGGCGACTACTGGTCAGGACCGTCCGTAAAGCACATGGCTACCGGAGCTGCTGCCATGGCTAATTTTGTTCGAGAGGTGGCCAAAAACTACCCAATAACAGTAGGTATTCACACCGACCACTGCTCGAAAGATCACCTCGACACTTTCTTGCTACCGCTACTGGAAATCAGCAAAGAGCGAGTCAGAAGTGGCCAAGAGGCACTGTTTAACTCTCAGATGTGGGACGGTTCAGCTGTTAGCTTGACCGAGAATCTTGAGATAGCGAAGAAGCTTTTGGCTGAAACAAGCAAGCTTGGCGTAATTCTCGAAGTAGAAATTGGTGTTGTCGGCGGTGAAGAAGATGGCGTTGAAGGTGGCGAAGGCGAGCACCTTTACTCAACGATCGAAGATGGCATGAAAACCGCTGAAGCTCTAGGTCTTGGTGAGAACGGTCGCTATCTAACGGCGCTAACTTTCGGAAACGTACACGGAGTATATAAGGCGGGCAACGTGGTGCTACGGCCAGAACTACTAAACGACATCCAGCGTGCGGTTGGCGATAAGTATGGCAAGAGCATGCCGTTTGATTTGGTCTTCCACGGTGGGTCTGGTTCAACCGAACAAGAGATTGCCGACGCAGTTAGATACGGTGTTGTGAAGATGAATATAGATACCGATACTCAGTATGCATTCACCAGAGCTATTGCCGGACACATGTTCGCCAACTATGACGGTGTATTGAAGATAGACGGAGAAGTTGGCAACAAGAAGATGTATGACCCTAGAGGTTGGGGTAAGACCGCCGAAGCTGCTATGGCTCAGCGAGTTTCTTTGGCCACCCAGGAACTAGGTTCCGCCGGAAAGTCTATGTCGATTTAGTTTCGCTTGAACTTGTTGCTGGTGTCTTCACCGGCAGCTTTTAAATCTTTTCTTAGTTCCTTAGGTAGCGAGAACTGGACGTCTTCTTCTGCAGTCTGCACAATCTGAACATCACCGAAGCCTCTTGCTGCAAGATCAGCAAGCACCTCATCGACTAAAACTTCTGGCACGCTAGCTCCTGATGAAACTCCAACAGTGTCAACGTCTAGGAACCATTCATCTTTGATCTCTGAAGCAAAATCAACTCGATAGGCTGCCTTAGCACCATTTTCTAAAGCAACCTCAACAAGTCGGACGGTGTTTGAAGAGTTAGCCGAGCCAACCACGATTACCAATTCGGCATCCTTGGCAACTTTCTTTATTGCCACCTGTCGGTTTTGGGTTGCATAGCAAATGTCATCGCTGGGTGGATTCTGCAGAGTTGGGAACCGCTCCTTGAGCTTTTCGACTGTTTCGTATGTTTCATCAACCGAAAGCGTGGTCTGTGAAAGCCAAACCACTTTATTGGGATCTCTAACCGTCACGTTCAGAACACCCTTATGGCCATCAACTAGTTGAACCTTGTCTGGGGCTTCGCCGGCGGTACCTTCAACCTCCTCATGTCCCTCGTGGCCAATCAATAGGATGTCGTAGTCCTCGTTAGCAAAACGCTGAACCTCACGGTGAACCTTGGTTACCAGTGGGCAAGTGGCATCAATGGTGTTTAGGTTACGCTCGCTGGCAGCTTGAACCACTGCTGGGCTAACCCCGTGGGCTGAAAAGACCAGGATTGAGCCTTCTGGGACTTCGTCGACCTCATTGACGAAGATGGCACCGCGTTTTTGCAGGGCCGAGACCACGTGCTTATTGTGAACAATCTCTTTACGGACATAGACCGGTGAACCGTGCAGATCAAGGGCTTTTTCAACCGCAATTACGGCACGGTCGACCCCAGCGCAGTATCCGCGGGGAGCTGCTAAAAGCACTCTCTTGTGTCGTATCTCGGAAGTATTCTGGGTAGTGGTCACAAGATAAGTCTAACGAAGGAGGGGTCGGTGAACACACCAGCGGAACTCGGTAAAGACCCCGATCACCCATTCACGGTTGCCCAACTCAGCCAGCGCATAGTTGATGCGGTTACCCGTTGGGGTTCGGCCTGGGTTGAGGGTGAGCTGATCAAGTTTCAACATAAATCCGGTGGCCATGCCTATCCAAACTTGAGAGACCTAAACACTGGTGCAACCATTCCACTGGTGATTTTCAACGGTGTGCTGCAAGGGGCTAAAGAAGAATTTCAAGACGGTGATCGAGTTCTGGTCAACGGTGTCATGGATTATTACGTACCCACCGGAAAGCTTTCCCTAAAAGTTTCGGCTATTAAGAAAATCGGTCTAGGAGTTCTGATGGCAGAAATTGAGGCTTTTCGAGCGAAAATTATCGCTGAAGGTCTAGCCGATCCGCTAAAGAAAAAGAAATTGCCGTTTCTTCCAAATGCGATTGGTCTAATCACCGCACAAAACTCCGATGCTGAAAAAGACGTGAAACAAAATGTTCTGCTTCGTTGGCCGGAGGCAGTGATTAAGACAATTAGCGTGAGTGTTCAAGGTGCTGATTGTCCGCCTTCAGTTATCGCAGCACTCAAACAAATGAACGAGGACCCAGATGTTGACGTAATTATCATCGCCAGAGGCGGTGGTGGTTTTCTGGACCTGGTTGGCTTTAGTGATGAAGCCCTGGTACGGGCGGTGGCGGCGAGTAAGAAGCCGGTCATCTCTGCCATTGGTCACGAAAACGACAGACCAATAATTGATGAGGTTTCAGATCTCCGGGCATCGACACCGACCGATGCTGCAAAACGTGTAGTGCCCGACGTGGTAGATGAGCGCAACAAGATTCGCGAAGCTCTAGCTCGAATGGAAAATCGGATCGCTCAGTATGTGAGTTCCCAGCTAACTCTGCTGCAGCAGATTCGTTCACATCCGATGCTGCGCGACCCGCACGCCTATCTGGATCAGCGAAACGATGACCTGACCAGGGCAATTTCAGATCTCCGCGATCGAATGGATTACCGTCTCGAGCGACAGAGCAATGAATTGACCTCCTCGCGGAGTCTGCTGCGCTCACTTTCGCCGCAAAGCACCCTAGATCGCGGCTATTCGGTAGTGCGAACCACATCTGGAGAGGTAGTAACTGACCCTAAATTAGCCCCAAACGGCACTGAATTGACCCTTACCCTTGCCAAGGGTGAGATAAAAGCAACGGCGAAATAAACTGGAGATAACATGACTGAGAACAACAGCGACATTGAGAAGATGACCTACGAGCAGGCTCGTGATGAACTAACCAAGGTTCTTAGCCAGCTAGAGCAGGGATCGGTGACCCTAGATCAGTCAATGGCCCTCTGGCAGCGCGGTGAGTTACTTGCCCAAAAATGCGAAGAGTGGCTAAGCGGTGCTCGCAAGAAACTTGATGAAGTTCTAAAAGACAAGAAGGATTAACTCTTGAGTGATTCCGGCGCGAAGTATCGAGCAAAACAGACAGTCGTAAATCTAGTTCTTGCTCTGGCCGCCTGCGTTGCTGTTGTAGTCCTGCTGGTAACTTCAGTGCCGCGAGATGAATCAAACCGGATCAAGGAAGTAAACTACAGCGCAATTGTTGATGAGGCTAAGGCTTCAAGTTCACTGCCACTGATAAAAATCAAGCCACTCGATAACTGGTGGAGCAATTTAGCGCAGCTAAATACTGAGAGCTCAGATGCGGTGGTCAACTTTAGGGCAGGCTTTGTTGGTTCCGATATCAAATACATCGGTTATACCCAGGCTTTCGAAGGTAACCCAACCTGGTTAGCATTCCAACTAGCTGGAACAACCATCACCGGTGAATACAGCTACGCCAATTTCAAATGGGAAATATACGAGTCTGTGGTAAAGCACGATCCAAAGAAAACCATGGACTACATAATGGTGCTTAACTATTCGAAAAATGACTACATACTTCTCTACGGTGTTGCCGACAAAAACGAGTATGAAGCTTTCGCTAATGAAATAGTTGATCGAATTCGTGGGGCAGCCAATATTGATTAGACCATCTAGCCCAGCCGAAGCTTGGCAGGCAATTCTTGAAGGCAATTCTAGGTTCGTCTCCGGTAGTCCTGCCCACCCGAGGCAGGACTTTGATCATCGCAACAGCACCTTCGAGACCCAACATCCTTTTGCAGCACTATTTGGCTGTTCCGACTCGAGACTTTCGGCTGAGATTATTTTTGACGTCGGTTTAGGCGATCTGTTTGTGGTTAGAAATGCCGGTCAGGTTATCGCTGAAACTATTCTCGGTTCGCTGGAATATGCCGTAGAGGTGCTACAGGTGCCTCTTATCTTGGTGCTAGGGCATGACGAATGCGGTGCGATTAGGGCCACCATGGACTCAGCCGAGGGCAAACTGACGGCCCAAGGCACCTTTATCCATAATTTGGTTTCTAGGATCGCGGAGACGGTAAGTGAAGCTAAGGCTCACGGACTGACTGAAATCGATGAAATCACAGTGCTCCACGTCAAAGACACCATCAACGAGATGATTGCCCGCTCAGAACTGATTCAGAGTCGCATTGAATCGGGTAAATTGGCTGTTGTAGGTGCTAATTATGCGCTGAGCTTGGGTGAAGTAAAACCCATCCAGGTTGTCGGAAACCTTGTCTAACTAGAGGAAGTAACCAGATGGAATACCGTATCGAACACGACACCATGGGAGAAGTCAAGGTTCCGGTAAACGCTCTATACGCAGCCCAGACCGCAAGAGCGGTAGAGAACTTCCCAATCAGTGGAACTGTCCTGGAGCGTCAACACATCGCTGCTTTGGCACAAATCAAAAAGGCGGCGGCCTTAGCTAATGCCAAACTTGGCGTCTTGAACCAAGATGTTGCCGACGCTATCTCTAAAGCCGCCGATGAAGTTATCGCTGGAATGCATGATGGCGAATTCCCGGTAGACATTTTCCAGACTGGCTCTGGAACCTCATCCAACATGAACATGAATGAGGTTTTAGCGAGTTTGGCTTCCAATATTTTGGGTAGCAAGGTGCACCCGAACGATCACGTAAATGCATCACAGTCTTCAAACGATGTTTTTCCAACTTCAGTTCACCTTGCGGTTACCAGCGCCCTAATCAACGACCTGCTTCCAGCCCTAGATCACTTAGCCAAGGCTTTGGAAGAAAAAGCGAGCTTGTGGGATCAGGTTGTCAAAGCCGGTAGAACCCACCTCATGGATGCAACACCGGTAACCCTAGGCCAGGAATTTGGCGGTTACGCTGCTCAGATTAGATACGCTGCAGAGCGAGTTGAGGCGAGCCTGCCGAGAGTTGCGGAAGTTCCCCTCGGTGGCACGGCAGTTGGAACTGGTATCAATACGCCTAAGGGCTTTCCTCAGGAAGTTATCAAGTTGCTGGCCAGACAAACCAACCTTCCGGTAACTGAAGCTAGAAATCACTTTGAAGCACAAGGGGCCAGGGATGCCCTAGTTGAGGCATCTGGAGCGCTACGCGTTTTAGGAGTCAGCCTAACCAAGATTTGTAATGATCTTCGCTGGATGGGTTCGGGTCCAAATGCAGGACTTGGTGAAATTTCCATTCCAGATTTGCAACCTGGATCTTCAATCATGCCCGGCAAAGTAAATCCAGTTATCCCTGAGGCAGTGATGATGGTTGTTGCACGAGTGATTGGTAACGATGCAGCAGTTGCTTGGGCTGGTGCAAGTGGAAACTTTGAATTAAACGTCGCCATCCCAGTTATGGGTAATTCCCTACTGGAGTCAATCAGATTGCTAACTAATTCGCTAACACTTCTAGCCGACAAGACCGTTACCGGTCTTGAGGCAAACATCGACCGCGCTCGAGCACTAGCCGAATCAAGTCCTTCAATTGTTACGCCACTAAACAAATACATCGGATATGAAGCTGCGGCCAAGATTGCTAAGCACGCAGTTGCTAAATCAATCACTATCCGAGAAGCAACTATTGAACTCGGCTATGTCGATGGTGAGAAACTGACCCTGGAGCAACTAGATAAAGCACTGGATGTTTTATCGATGACTAAACCCAGCTAGTCCAAACATGCGCGATAGCGCTGCCAATAAAACTAATCAGTAGGTATGGCCCTAAAGGAATACTTTGCCCCAGTTCGGCTTTGCCTTTAAGGATCTTAAGCATCACAAACAAAAAGGCCAGCACAAAGGCTACCCCGATTGCCAAAATGGAGAGCATCGGGTCAAAAAACGCCAGCGTCAGCGTGATTGCTGAAATCAACTTCACATCCCCCATTCCTACCCAATCAAAGTAATTCGCGATGACCCCGGCGATAAAGACAATAATTGCCAAGCCGAAGGCCAATGCAAAGTGTGTCCAATCTGCCCCGACCAAGCAGGCGGCTAGTTGAGCCAAGAGCGCTATCGGGAATACAGGTAGGACTATCCTGTTGGGCAAGCGATGCTCTCTTAGGTCGATCACCGTCAGCGGTATGGCCATTAGCACTAAATACAAGGCAGGAATTAGCGCTAGTAGCTGAGGCAGATTGGACACGTAGCAAAATTAGCCAACCTGGCCGTTAGGTGCAGAAGTTATCCCCAGCTAGTTATCGAGCAGGCTGGTAACCATATCGGCTATCGGGGATCGCTCAGACCTAGTCAAAGTAAGGTGAGCAAATAGCTGTTGCCCCTTGAGTGCTTCAATAACCGAGGCAACCCCGTCGTGTCGGCCCACTCTCAGGTTGTCACGCTGAGCAACGTCGTGGGTGAGCACCACTCTGGAGTTTTGGCCTATTCTCGATAGCACCGTGAGTAAGACATTTCGTTCTAGGGACTGAGCCTCATCGACAATCACGAAACTATCGTGCAGCGACCTTCCGCGAATGTGAGTAAGTGGAAGCACCTCAAGGAGCCCGCGATCTAGCACATGGTCGATGACCTCTTTACTAACCAGCGGCCCTAAAGTGTCAAACACAGCTTGGGCCCAAGGGTTCATCTTTTCAGCTTCAGTGCCCGGTAGGTAGCCTAACTCTTGACCACCAACTGCATACAGCGGCCTAAAGACCATGATTTTCTTGTGCTGTCTACGCTCCAAGACAGCTTCTAAACCAGCACATAAAGCAAGTGCCGATTTTCCAGTTCCGGCCCGACCACCGAGTGAAACAATCCCAATTTCCGAATCCAACAAAACATCCACAGCGAGACGCTGTTCTGCACTTCTACCGTGAACCCCAAACAGTTCACGATCGCCACGAACCAATTTGACTTTCTTATCCTGAGTTACTCGTCCTAGAGCATGACCGCGTTCGGATGAAATAACAAGACCGCAGTTGACCGGGAGATTTATAACATCTGGATGTTCAAATACTTCATCATCGTAGAGGATTGACATTTGATCTGCTGATAATGCCAGTTCATGAATTCCGGTATATCCGGAATCCACCGCCATTTCAGCGCGATATTCATCTGCCGTGAGTCCAAGTGCCGAAGCTTTTACCCTCAGCGGTAAATCTTTAGAAACAACGGTTACCTCAAAACCTTCGCTAGCTAAGTTAGCCGCTACCGCTAAGATTCTAGAATCGTTGTCACCTAGTTGAAAGCCAACCGGCAAGACATTTGGGTCGATGTGATTTAGCTCTACCCGAAGGCTTCCTCCGTCGCCAACAGCAACTGGGAAATCCAAACGCTCATGCTCGCACCTTAGGTCATCAAGGTGTCTTAGCGCCTGGCGAGCGAAGTATCCAATCTCAGGATCGTGGCGCTTTTTCTCAAGCTCGTTGATGACGATGATGGGAATAACTACTTCATGTTCTTTGAACCGGAAAATTGCCTTCGGGTCAGCCAAGAGCACGGATGTGTCTATTACAAAGGTTTTGATCTTGGTTTCAGGTTTATTTTTCTCTTGGCCAGCAGTTGATTTAGATTTTTGAGTTGTAGTACTGCTCTTAGTGGCCATTTATTCTCCTGAAGCCTTTTGTTGTATAGAGATTAAGCCCTAAAGGTTACATGTTAAAGTTTCAACACGCCCTTGAAGGTTAGGCGTAACCTGTTCTTAACCTAGGCCCCAAAGCGGCGCCGTCTGGAACCGAATGCTCTCAGGGCACGCAAAAAGTCGACTCGTCTGAAATCCGGCCAGAGCGCTTCTTCAAAATAGAGTTCACTGTTACTAGATTGCCAAAGGAGGAAACCGGAGAGGCGTTGCTCACCGGATGTCCTAATAATCAAATCTGGATCTGGCTGCCCGGTTGTGTAGAGGTGTTCGGTTATCAGCTCTGGGGTTAGGTTTTTTACCAGACTGTCAACGCTGGTGCCCTCTGCTGAATGTTTGACAAGAATCTGCTTGACCGCTTCGGCAATCTCGTTCCTGCCTCCATAGGCAACTGCGAGATTGACATGCAGACCAGAGAGGCCCTCGGTTTCTTTTTCAGCCTGCTCGATGCTTTTTCTTAGCGACTCTGGTAGCGCGGCTCTGTCACCAACGAGTTTCACTCGCCAGCTCTTGGCCTTAGCTAAGTCTTTTGCTACCTCACCAATAATCCTTAGTAGATCTTTTAGCTCATCTTCTGACCGCTTGGTTAGGTTATCGATGGAAAGCATATACAAAGTCACAACCGGTATGCCTAGGTCATCGCACCAACCCAAAAATTCGTGAATCTTTTTGCCACCAGCGCTGTGTCCAACCTCAGCTTTAGCCCCAAAGTTTTTTTCTGCCCAGCGTCGATTGCCATCGAGCATCACTGCGACGTGCTTGGGTAGCTCGGTATCTTTTAGCGATCCTAGAATCTGTCTCTCGTAGAGACGATAAATTAGGTTACGCACTTTACCCTCCTAAAGTGCTCTACTACTTGTTTTTCTCTTCGCGTTCGCGTCGTTCGCGCTCAAGTTCCCTAACTTCATCCAACAAAGCCTCTTCTTCGGAAATCTCTTGTTGAATCTCGTCACGGTAACGAACTTTCCTAATTCGTCTAACCATGTCATAAATCAGAAAGGCTACCGCGATAGCCATCAGGAAGGTAAAAACCCAACCCATGATGCCTGGGCTTGCCGCGGTAGCGGTAGAACTATCGGTTTCTTCGGCTGCTTGAAGTGTCAAACTAACAAGTTTCATGAGTTAACCTTAACCTGATGAAAGAACCGTTAGACCCGATTGCGGCCAGATATGGCCGGAAAAGCCCAAATCGCCGACTAATTACGGCACTGGTGGGCCTAGCCCTGGTTACCTTTTTGGTCTGGGCTGGCTGGGTTGCCGTGGCCGGAAACCAGCCTCAAGGCAAAACCATAAGCTACGAGGTTTGGAATGAAAGCACTACGCTGGTTGATTTCAGCGTTACCAAACCTAAGGACCGCTCGGTTACCTGTGCAGTCCAGGCGCTCAAAGAGGACTATGCCATTGTTGGCTATAAAGAGGTCCAATTTCCAGCTGGCGAGTCATACGTAGTCAGCACAGTGACCCTAACCACCACTCACAAGGCGGTAACTGGACTAGTTGACCACTGCTGGTTTGACTAGAATATTCACATAACCTCGCTCGATCTATAGATCGAGCGCTTTTATTTACTTTGGAGAGCAATGAACCAGACTTGGCTAACCCAGGAAGCCTATGACCGCCTAAAGGCGGAATTATACCAATTGGTGAATGTTGAGCGCGCCGCTATTGCCAAGAAAATCCAAGAAGCCAGAGAAGAAGGTGACCTCAAAGAGAACGGTGGTTACCATGCAGCCAAAGAAGAGCAGGGAACCATCGAAGCCAGAATCGCAAGGCTAACCCAGATTCTCAAAGACTCAGTAGTTGGCGAAGCACCAGAATCCTCCGACACCGTAACTCAAGGTATGGTCATCACGGTCGAACTCAATGGCAGAGAAACTGAATTTCTCCTCGGTTCGGCTGAAATGGCTGATAACACCGACCTAACCGTTTACTCACCAGATAGCCCATTGGGGACGGCGATTATGGATGTGAAAATTGGTGAGACTGTTGAATACAAGGCACCTACTGGTAAAACCTTCACCGTGAAAATTATTGCCGTCAAACACTTCAACGGCTAGTCTTCACGGGCCTCAATAATTCTGGGCTTCAATCCCGCTGACTTTAGAGCCTTAACAACCTCAAGTGTGTGTTCATGCCCTGAAGTCTCCACTGAGAGATTTAGTTCAACTTCAGATATCTTTAGCCCCAAACCGTGTCTGGTGTGAAGCACCTCAACCACGTTGGCATTAGCCTTAGCAATCACCTCAGCAGTTAGCGCCAACTGTCCTGGTCTATCCGGCAGCATCACCGAGATGGTGGTGTAACGCTCGGCTGCGGCAAGACCGTGTCTAACTACGCGCTGTAGCAAAAGTGGATCCATGTTTCCACCGGAGAGAATCACAACGGTCTTGCCCTTTAGTTTTAGCTTTCCAGCCAAGATAGCGGCAACACCAACGGCACCCGCTGGCTCAACTACCTGTTTGGATCGCTCTAGCAAAACCAAGATTGCTTTAGCTATTTCGTTTTCAGAAACAGTGACAACCTTGTCAATGTTCTTTCTGATCAGTTCAAACGGAACCTTACCCGGCTTACTTACCGAGATTCCATCGGCAATAGTCGGTGTGGTTTGAATCTCTACTGGCTTACCAGCTTTTAGCGATGGCGGGTAGGCGGCAGCATGCTCCGACTGAACTCCATAAACTCTAATCTTTCTTTTATTTGCTTGGTTATAGAGCTTCACATAGGCTGCGACCCCCGCGCCGAGTCCACCACCACCTAGAGCCACGACAATATTGTCGACCTCAGGTAATTGCTCAATTATTTCTAAGCCGACTGTTCCCTGACCGATAACCACATCGATGTGATCAAACGGTGGAATAAACATGGCACCTTTTTTGATGGCAAACTCTTGAGCCGCCTTTAGACACTCGGCGAAAGTCTCACCAACTAGGACTACCTCTGCGCCATAGCCTCTAGTTGCCTGCACTTTAGGAAGCGATGCACCGATGGGCATAAATATTGTTGCCTTGATACCAAGTTTTCCTGAAGCTAAAGCAACGCCCTGTGCGTGATTTCCAGCGCTAGCTGCAACCACACCTTTCTTTCGCTCTGCGGGAGAAAGTTTAGAAAGCACGTTATAGCCCCCGCGGACCTTATAGGCGCCGGTGCGCTGCATGATTTCAGCTTTTAGAAATACCTGTCCCCCGGTCACCTCACTGAGGTAACTGCTTGAAAGAAGTGGCGTCACCTTGCTAACTCCAGCCAGGTTGGTCTCCGCCTGAATAAAGTCTTCTAGGGTAGGGCTAACGACGGATGGCTTAGGTAGATTTAGAGTCAAGGTAACCTCACTTTAGGTAATGTATCGATTTTAAAGGGTAAATCTTGAACCAAGTACCAATAAGCCTTAGTAATCAAGAGGCAAAACTGATTGCCCTTCATGCTGTTGGATTAGATGATCGACAAGACAAGAGCGTATTAGATGTCATTGAACGCTTCGGCATGCTCCAGATCGATAGTGTGAACGTCTTTGAAAGAGCGCACTACATGCCACTGTTTTCCAGACTAGGTGCCTATGACAAGAATGACCTTGATTCTTTGACTGGCGGTAAGAACCCAACCCTGATTGAATATTGGGCCCACCAAGCCAGCCTTATCAAAGCAGCTGATTTCCCGCTATTTGATTGGCGAATGCAGTGGTATCGCGATAGAGCAGCCAAGAAAGACAGTTTTGAAAACCAAAACAAGAAGCTAATTAACTGGATAAAGGCAGAGCTTAGAGCAAACGGTCCGATGACCTCAGGGGATTTCGAGCATGAAGAAAATGTCCGTCAAGGCTCATGGTGGGGCTGGAGCAATGTCAAAAGAGCCCTCGAAAGAATGATTTTTCAAGGTGAGCTAATCGCTGCAGGTAGATCTAACTTCAGAAGGCTCTATGCATTACCGGAGCAAGTGCTACCAGCTCGCATACTCAATAAGTCCATACCCCATGAGAAAGCCAAACAACAACTATGGGCTCATGCAGCCAAACTTATGG
>Ga0214917_10000038_pt1 | contig 149598 bp, 190 predicted proteins | sample LL_1208_BB_MetaG_FD_177983 | JGI IMG/M metagenome (GOLD analysis project Ga0214917, IMG submission 177983) | Freshwater microbial communities from Lake Lanier, Atlanta, Georgia, United States - LL_1208_BB | ecosystem: Environmental > Aquatic > Freshwater > Lake | place: USA: Georgia...
AACTGTTGCAAATGCTAGAACAACAGCAGCATCAGCAAATGGAGCTTCAACCATTGTTGCTAGAGATGCTTCAGGATCTTTTAGTGCTAATCTTATAACAGCAACAACATTTTCTGGTTCTGGAGCAGCTTTAACATCACTTGATGGATCTCAAGTCACAACTGGAACTGTTGCAAATGCTAGAACAACAGCAGCATCAGCAAATGGAGCTTCAACCATTGTTGCTAGAGATGCTTCAGGATCTTTTAGTGCTAATCTTATAACAGCAACAACATTTTCTGGTTCTGGAGCATCTTTAACAAGTATTCCTAATTCAGCAACAACAGCAGCATCAGCAAATGGAGCTTCAACCATTGTCGCTAGAGATGCTTCAGGTGCATTTAGTGCTGAAGTAATCACAGCAACATCATTTAGTGGTTCTGGAGCATCTTTAACATCATTACCAGCAGGACAACTTAGCGGAACAATACCTAGCGGTGTATTAGGTAATTCATCTTTATTTGTTGGTACAACTTCTATAGCATTAAACAGAACAACTGCAAATCAAGGCTTAACTGGCATTTCAAGTATTGCAATGCCTGGCAGTTCAAGTGGAACAGTGACAATTCAACCAACTGCTACAGCAGGAACAACAACTATAACATTTCCTGCAACAACAGGTACAGTAGTTACAACAGGTGACAGTGGCACCGTAACAAGCACAATGATTGCTGATGGTACCATTGTCAATGGCGACATTAGTGCTAGTGCTGCTATTTCAACAAGTAAAATTTCAGGTTTAGCATCATCAGCGACAACAGATACTACAAATGCATCAAACATTTCATCAGGAACACTTGCAGTTGCTAGAGGTGGTACAGGACTTACATCAACTCCCGCAAATGGCGCTTTAGACATTGGTAACGGAACGGGGTTTACTCGAACTACACTAACTGCGGGTTCAGGGGTTAGCATTACAAATGGCGCTGGGGCGATCACAATTGCCGCAACAGGTTCCGGCGGAACTGTGACATCTGTAGGCATGACTGTGCCATCATTTCTTTCAGTTACAGGGACGCCTATTACAGGCAGTGGTACGTTGGCGGTGTCCTTGTCAGGCACGGCATTACCTGTTGCTAATGGTGGCACAGGTAGGACTAGTCTCACGGAAAACAACGTCATTTTGGGCAATGGCACATCTGCTGTGAATTTTGTCGCACCGAGTACTGCGGGGAATGTGTTGACCTCCAACGGGACGACTTGGGTAAGTCAGGCAGCATCCGGGGGAGCGCAGGCTTTCGTCGCGTTCGGAACTACAGGCGGATTTTAATTAAGTAAAGGAAATATAATGGCTCAAACTATTGCACTTCAACGAGGATATACTAGTACAGCCGCGAGTGGTGGTAATGTGACATTGTTCACCCAAAGTGGCGGAATAGCAACAAGAGTAATTGTGAATAATTTATCCGTTTGTGTAAGCCCAAGTGCCTATTACACAAATTATGTTCCGGGAATTCTGGTCAATGTAGCTCAATCCGGAGGAGGTTCTTACGTAATTGGGCATGCAAAAGTCCAAACTTGGAGTGGTTATTCGGCCATGCAGTTCCTACCATATGGCCCAGACAATGTGTTCATTACACAACATACTGGATATTTCCCTATGATTCTTATCGGCTACTCAAGTACTAGTGGGGTCGGAAATGCAAGTCTTAGTGGTGGTTTTAGTAGTAATGTACAAATTTCCTCCGGTAATAGTTACATCTACTCTGGCATAGCATCGAATTTTTATATAGGTCCGAATGATAGTGTGCAAATCAGGGTCTATGCTCAATACGGTGACGCTTATAGTGGTATTTATCCCTGTACTGCGTATATATACTATTCATTCACAACGATCACTGAATCTTAGGAGGCGCTCATGTATACTTTGATTTTCGAGAAAGAGTCGAAATTAATCCTGCAAACACGACTTGATGTTTCGACGGGAATAAAAATGACACTACAGGAAATCTTAGATCATTTTTGTAAAGATAATGCAGTAAATAAGGAAACCATCGAAATCGTTGAAACAACAGCGAAAGATACGCAAGTAATAATCGGTAAGCACGCGTACAATAAATCCAATGATTCGATAGAAGTACACTCTGCATGGCGAGAACCACCAAGACTAGCCGAATCGGGCATCCCTACGACCGATTTGTCAAATAATCAAACAACGGAGGAATAAAAATGTCATATCCAGAAATATCTGTAAGTTGCGTCGCCGCTGTGTATGTGCGGCAAATGCATTTTAAGAAAGCCGGTGACGTGGAGACGGGTCACGCCCATTGTTTTGATCATCAGACGCTCGTGTCAAAAGGTAGCGTACAAATCGAGGTCGAAGGAAAGAAAACTATTTTTAAAGCTCCTCACATCGTGTTTATTAGGAAGGACATTGTTCACGAGTTGACCGCTCTAGAAGATGACACGGTAGTATATTGTATTCATGCTCTACGCGATGGTCCTGACGTGTGCGATATAATCGACCCGGCTTCAATTCCCTTGGGAGCTAAAGGGGAAGAAGCATTCGTCGTAGCTAAAAGCCTTACTCATACAAATGAGTCGATCAAAACGCCACATCTTGGTGGATAAAAGTGCCGGAAATAATCTTAAATAGAGGGTTTTTAACGAATGAAGAATGTAAAGCGCTTAACTATTAGGAAATAAAAGAAAGGAACAAAAATGAAATTGATATTACCAATTGAATTAAAGCGTATTGATGCTGGCGACTGGAGTGGCGCTGCCGATCAGTGTCTGTTGTGGAATAAAGCCGCTGGCAGGGTTTTGCCAGGTTTAACACGACGTCGTGCTGCCGAAGCTGCTTTAATGCAATAACTATGTTTTATTTACAACTGGAGGTTTACAATGGCAACATCCAAGCCTGTTTGGGAAAAACAGCGACCAAAGTCATTAGGTAAACCAAAGTCTTTGTCGCCGCAGTAAAAGCGCCGGATAGTCTTGCATCAAACTTATGTTCTTTGATGGTGGCGGTGTCATCCTTGTTATTCCCGACAGATCATTTTCTGGTTCGCCCATGATAGATACGCCATTTGGAGGTTGACTAAACTCCAAGATTATAAATAGCCATGATACATTCTAAGGATTTTACATGGCTAAACCCACCACCAGAGAAGAATTCAAAGAGCATTGTCTACGCAGACTAGGCAAACCCGTTCTAGAAATTAATGTTGATGATGACCAGATTGAAGATCGGATTGACGAAGCGTTAGCGTACTATCACGACTATCATTTTGATGGCACCGAAAAAGTTTTTCTTGCTCATCAAATAACACAACAAGATATAGACAACAAATATCTTTCAATACCTGAAGCTGTTATCGGCATCATCAATATTTTTGACGTTGGTGATTCTTATTCAACAAATAATCTATTCAATATTCGGTATCAAATCGCATTGAATGATCTTTTCGCATTCAACTATGGCCCTTTTGCGCCATACTACATGGCACTTCAAAATGTAGCACTCGCTGAAGAATTGTTTGTAGGAAGACAAGCATTGAGATATAATAGACACATTAATAAACTTTATATTGATATGGCGTGGGGTGAAAAAGTACAAGTGAACGAATATATCATTATTGAAGCTTATCAGAAAGTAGATCCTGAAACATATTCCGACGTTTGGTCTGATCGTTGGCTTCAAAAATATGCTACATCACTTATCAAAAAACAATGGGGTGAAAATCTGAAAAAATTTGAGGGTTTACAAATGCCTGGTGGTTTGACGTTCAACGGTCAAAAAATCTGGGATGAAGCGGTTGATGAACTCACAGCACTTGAAGCTGAAATGATTAGTTCATATAGTCTTCCAGTTTCAGATATGATCGGCTAAAAAATGGCACGCAATCGGTATTTCAATCAATATGGTACACCGAGTGAGCAAAACGTTTACGAAGATTTGATCATTGAAGCAATTAAAATTTACGGTGTTCCGGCATACTATCTTCCACGAACACATGTTAATTTAGATAAACTTTACGGTGAAGATGGTTCTATGTATTTTGATGATGCTATAGAAATTGAAATGTACATTAAAACTTTTGACGGTTTTCAAGGTCAGCTTGATTTTATATCAAAGTTCGGTCTTCAAGTCGATGAGCAGATTACATTTTCTTTGGTAAAGAAAAGATTTCAACAAGCAATGAAGCCATGCTTGATGACAGAATATAATTACAATTTAATTTTAGAAGATAGTGGAGAAATTTTGTATCAGAATGAAATGCTTTCTGATACAGACGGAAGAAAAATTGATGATTATGATTATTCTGGTATATATAGACCACGAGAAGGTGATCTCATATGGTTGCCTCTAGTTCAGTCTATGTACGAAATCAAATTTTGTGAGGATAACGAATACTTTTTTCAATTAGGAAAAACTTATACATACGAATTACGTTGCGATAGATTTGATTACTCTTCTGAAATTATTGATACAGATGTTTCTGAAATTGATGAAATAGAGGATTCTTACAGTCTTGCTACAAATATTCTTGATGAATTGCTTGATGAAGATGGTGACAAGATGCTTCTTGAAGATTCAAATACAATCATTCTTGAAGGTGATACATTTGAAAATAGGGCAAATACAGCAGATAACGATTTCATCACATCAGAGGTAAATGATGATGATATTCTAGATTTCAGTGAAGCGAATCCTTTTGCTTTGACAAAGGAGTGGTAAATGATATTCGGGCATGATTTTTATCACGGCACACTCAGACGCTACATTATAATGTTTGGAAACATTTTCAATGAACTCCAAGTTGAAAGATATGATTCAAGCGGTAACGTTATACAAAAAGTAAATGTTCCAATTGAATACGGACCTAAACAAAAATTTATCCGAAGAGTTACAACAGATCCTCAAATTGGCAGAGAACAATTTAGCACACAGTTGCCTAGACTAGGATTTGAAATGACTTCAATTTCATATGCGCCGGCGAGAAAATTAAACACAGGATTTAAACTTAAGAAAAATTTAGATCCTGATTCCGTAAATTTTTCAAGCACTTACGTACCAGTTCCATATGACATGAGTTTTTCTTTAAGCGTACTTGTAAGAAACGCTGAAGATGGTACACAAATTGTTGAAAAAATTTTACCATTTTTCACACCAGATTTCACTGTGACAATGAAAGCGTTGCCAAGCATGTCATTAAATCTTGATGTGCCGATAGAATTAGTGACAATTTCATCTGAAGATACTTACGAAGGTGATTTTGATTCACGTAGAGTGATTTCATGGAATCTAGATTTTGTCGTAAAAGGATATTTATTTGGTCCAATTACCGCAAATAAGTATATTGCGAATACAACAATTAACTTTAAAAACGACTCAAATAGTGTAACAGAACCAGCCCTTGTTGCATCTTCTGTTATAACTTCTAACTCAGATTTTGGATTTACAATCGTAACATCATGAAAAAAACACCAAACGAAAAGATAAGCGATGCCTTGGATATTCCTTACTACGAAAAGTCTTCTCAAGAATATTCTGTTACACCTGTTGTGGAAAAACAAGAGGACTCTATTGACGATGATTATCTCTACGCTAGGGAAAATCTTAAGCACTTTATTGAAAAAGGTAAAGAGGCTATGGATGAAATCATTCACTTAGCAAAAGAAGTGGAATCACCAAGAGCATATGAAGTTGTCGGTCAACTTATTAAAACTTTGTCTGAGACAAATAAAGATTTATTGGATCTTTCTAAAAAAGTCAAAGAATTAAAACAAAAAGATGAAGAAAAACAACCGACTCATGTGACGAATGCTTTATTTGTTGGCAGCACAGCAGAATTACAAAAGTTGCTCAAAGGCAATGGCTAAAAAAATATACTTAGGAAATCCGCTACTCAAAGCTGCTGGAGTTTCTGTACCATTTACAAAAGAGAACATTCAAGAGTACATAAAATGTTCTGAAGATTATATTTACTTTATTGAAAAATATTGTAAAATTGTCACACTTGATTATGGATTACAACCTTTTAAACTTTATGATTGTCAAAAAGAAAAACTAGATATCATTCATGAGAATCGTAAAGTTATACTCATGGAGCCACGGCAGCAAGGTAAAACTACAACTTCAGCGGCGTACATACTTTGGTATACTTTATTTCAAGGCAGTAAAACTGTAGCAATTCTAGCGAACAAAGCGACAGCAGCAAGAGAAGTTTTATCACGATATCAATTGATGTACGAAAATCTTCCACAATGGCTTCAGCAAGGCGTTAAGACATGGAACAAAGGTGACATTGCATTAGAGAATGGTTCAATTGTTTTCACAGCAGCAACAAGCAGACAAGGTATTCGTGGTAAGTCTGTCAATTTACTGTACGTTGACGAGACTGCGATCATACCAAATAACATAGCAGAAGAATTCTTTACAGCGGTTTCGCCAACCATTTCAGCTGGTTCCACAACAAAAATTCTCCTTTCTTCAACTCCTCTCGGCTACAATCATTTCTGGAAATTCTGGAATGATGCTCAAAACAAACGAAATGATTTTATTCCACTTTTTATACCGTACTGGAAAATTCCTGGGCGTGATGAAAAATGGGCTGAAGAGCAAAAAAGACAGCTTGGTAATCTTAAATTTAATCAAGAAATTCTTTGTGCATTCTTAGGATCAAGTCTGACACTTATTGATGCTGATTCTATAGCACAAATGTCACCATCTTTACCAATTTACAGCAAAGATGGATTAGATATTTACGAAAAAGTAGAAAGAAATGCATCTTACACGCTAGTTGCTGATATTGCAAAAGGCGTCGGTGGAGACTATTCAGCATTTACTGTGTTGAGAATCGATGAGATGCCTTACAAGCAAGTTGGTAAATTCAGAGATAACACCATCAGTCCACTTTTATATCCCTCTATGATTTATAAAATTGCTAAAGAATATAACAATGCTTGGGTTCTAATTGAAATCAATATATCTGAACAAGTTGCAGAAATTCTACATAGCGAATATGAATATGAAAATATTATTTTTGTGAATCGGACAGCACAGGGCCAAATTGTTTCCGGTGGATTCGGTGGTGGTAAAACTCAGCTTGGTGTGACAACTGACAAAAAAGTTAAGAGAGTTGGATGCATGAACTTTAAGTCATTAGTTGAAGGTAAAAAATTACTTATTCAAGATGCTGATACAATCGCTGAAATTTCAACTTTTATAGAAAAAAGACAAAGTTATTCTGCCGATGAAGGATATCATGATGATTTAGTGATGCCTTTAATTCTTTTTTCATGGCTAACAACAAATCCATACTTTAAAGAATTAACAAATATAAATATAAGAAAAGAGTTGTATGAGCAGCGTATGAAGACAATTGAAGATGAAATTACGCCATTTGGAATAATTAACGATGGTCGTGAAGAAAATATAATTATTGATGGTTCCGGTCAAGTTTGGGAAATTGATAGAGAAATGGAAAGACAGGAAAAAAACTTTTTTAGGCTATAAAAGCGCATTTTTATAAATAAAATAAATCAAATCGTAAGATTGAATATCATTATAACAAGGAGAATATAAATGGCAATCAGTCTAATTTCACCTGGGGTAAAAGTTACAGAGAGAGACTTTACTTCCGTTACGCCATCAACCGGCACCGTTGCAGGTGCTTTTACGGGTCAATTTCGTTGGGGTCCAGTGAATGAAGTTACTCAAGTAACAAGCGAAAATGAATTAGCGACAATATTTGGTAAACCAAATTCAAATAATATTGTAGATTTTCTATGCGCTGGAAATTTTCTAAATTATACTGGAAATCTATATCTTGTTCGTGCAGCAAATACTACAACAGCATTAAATGCTGTAGCAACGGGAGCGGCAACACTTGTCGAAAATACAGACGATTATAACAATACAACATCATTTTCTAATGGCTTGTGGATAGCAAAATATCCAGGCGTTTTAGGAAACTCACTTAAAGTTTCCATTTGCTCTTCAGCGAATGCATGGGAAAACACATTATCAGGCACTTACGCAACGACATCAGGATCCACCTTAGTTATCGGTACAGGTTCAGCGGCGAATACAGAAATGCGTATCGGTGATTTATTCGTGTGTGAGGGTCGTTCAATTAAAGTTGCGTCTATTACAAATGCAACTCATTTCTCACTCGAAGCAAATTATCCAGTAACATTATCAGGTGTATCAGCAAAGCGCCGCTGGGAATACTATGACGAATTTGCAGCAGCGCCAGGAACTTCGGCAACAGCAGTTTCAGCAAATGCCCTCTATGACGAAATGCATATTGTTGTTGTAGATCAAGACGGCGATATTTCAGGCACACTTGGTTTTGTTCTAGAAAAATATGAAGGTGTGTCAAAAGGATCAAACGGAAGATCGCCAGATGGTGGTACTAACTATTATAAAGATGTGATCAATTCTCGTTCACAATATATTTGGTGGGCTGGGCACGACAATTCAAATACAAATCCAGATTCAGCAACTAATTGGGGATCGTCTTTAATTAATGCTGGAGCATTTGGTAGAAATTCAAATACCATTAACTTTAGTCTGAGTGGTGGTGCAGATGGTGATAATATATCAAACGCAGAAAGAATTACTGGATATGATAAATTTGAAAGTAAAGAAGCCATTGATGTTAGTGTTATCATAGCAGGACAATCTTCAAATACGGTGATTAATTCATTGATTTCTGATATTGCGGAAATCAGGAAAGATGTAATTATTTGTTTTTCACCACCAAGATCGTATGTAGTTGGCGTTGCATCTCCAATTACAAATCTTGAGACATGGTTCGGTGGAATTACACGCTCAACATATGGTTTTGCTGACAGCGGTTGGAAATATCAGTATGATAGATATAACGACACATATGTTTATGTGCCTTTAAACGCTGATGTTGCTGGTGTAATTGCAAGAAACGATGAAAGAAGGGATCCTTGGTTGTCACCGGCTGGCACAACAAATGGTGTAATTTCTAATGTTGTAAAGCTCGCATACAACCCAAGTCAAACTGATCGTGATACACTATATAAATTATCCGTTAATAGTGTATTGAATAAAGTTGGTCGAGGCACAGTTCTTTATGGTGATAAAACATTCATTACAAAAAATCAATCACTTAATCGCATTAATGTTCGTAAATTGTTTATCGAATTACAAAAAACAATCACAACAACAGCAGAGGCAATTCTTTTTGATCAAAATGATGCGGCAACAAGAGCAACATTTGTAAATTTAGTAACACCATATTTAAGAAGTGTTCAAGCAAGAAGGGGTATTGTTGATTTTAGACTTATATGTAATGAATCAAATAACACTGAAGATATTGTAAACTCAAATGGATTTGTTGCTGATATTTTTGTCCAACCAATTGGATCGATTAACTTTATTCAGTTGAATTTTGTTTCTGTTAGAGGTACAGCAGCATTCGCTGAAATCGGTGCCTAAATAGAAATAAAAAAAGGAGAAATATAATGACATTTAAGATATCAGATTTTAGAACTGCACTAGGATCGGGTTCAAGACCAAATCTATTTCAAATTAAAGTTACGCTTCCAAATAGTTATGCCGTTACGGGCTTTGAATATGTGTGTCGTGCAGCATCACTTCCATCAGCGACAGTTGGATTAATTGAAATCGCAACTGCTGGAGGAAGAAAACTTAAAATGGGCGGCGACAGACAATTTCCTGAATGGACGACTACCGTATTAAATGACGAAAATTTTATTATTCGTTCACGATTTGAAAAATGGCAAAATGACATCGTGAAAACAAATTATAATTTGACAGCTATAGGACAAAGAACGGTTGGTGTGGGAACTTTACTTACAGGTGTGGTTGAAATTTATCAGCTTGATGTTGACGGAAAATCAGTCAAAAACGGTGAATGTAAACTAATTAATTGTTGGCCAAGTGATATATCGTCAATCGATCTTTCATATGACACAACAGATGCGGTTGAAGAATTCACTATAACATGGGCATACGATTATTATATTTTGAGTAGTAATGCTGTTTTGAGTTAAAATACTAATTTTGAGTTAAAATACTAAGATAACTTAAATACTTAAAGGAATAGTGAAATGGCACTACCAACAATTAATAATTTAAAAAATCGGCTTGGCATCGGTGCTAGAGCAAATCTATTTAAAGTCTCTCTTGTATGGCCAGAGAACGCGGCCGCTAACGTTAAAGTGCTATCAGATGCGGCGTCTATTTTATGCAAATCAGCAGCTATACCGGCATTTACTGTTGGTGTTATTGAGGTTCCTTTTCGAGGCGGTCGCAGAATTAAAGTGCCTGGAGATAGAACATTTGGAGATTGGACGACAACATTTCTCGCTAATGATTCGCAGTCTTTGAGGGCCGGCTTCAATGCCTGGTTGAGTTTTATTAGATTAGAAAATTATGATGAGAATGCTATTCGAAGTAACAATGGTAAGGGATTTGATTACTTATGTGATATAAGTGTAGAACATTTAAATCAATCTGGCGAAACAATTAGAACATATAAATTATTTGACTGTTTTCCAACTGATGTTGGCGCAATTGATTTGTCTTATGATTCAACTGATACCATATCAGAATTTACTGTAACTTTTCAATATCATTCAATGACAGCATTTCAAACCAGCGCAATTTCTAGTTCTGATGTCGAACTCAATACAATTGTCTAAAGTTAATTCTGCTACAGCAGTTTCAACGTAATGAGATAATATCTTTTCGCAACAATAAATAGTTGCGTAATAGTTATCAACCAAGGGGCTATTACGCCCCTTATTCATTTCATAAGAGATAAAAATGGCCATAAAGTTATTTGGTTTTAAAATTGGTAAAGATGAGCCAGAAAAAACACAACCCCAATCTTTTGTTCCTAAAGCAGAGGATGATGGTGCAGTAGCGATATCCGCCGGTGGTGTTTACGGAACATATGTTGATCTAGAGGGTCAAATTAGATCAGACACGGAATTGATCAATAAGTATCGTGAAATGGCAATGCAGCCTGAGTGTGATATTGCAATTGAAGATGTTGTAAATGAAGCAATTGTATTTGAAGAACATCAATATCCAGTTGAAATTGTTTTAAATAATCTTCAACAGCCGGAAAGTGTGAAGAAAAAAATTCGTGATGAATTTACACATATTATGAAACTTCTCGATTTTAATAATAACGGATATGACATTTTCAGAAGATGGTATGTTGACGGAAGATTGTACTATCACATGATCATTGACGAAAAAAATCCAAGACAAGGTCTAAGAGAAATCCGATACATAGATCCACGAAAAATAAGAAAAGTTCGTGAATCAGTTAAGAAAAAGGATCCTACAGGTGTCGCACAGATTTACACGCAACCAAATGAATATTATATTTTTTCTGATAAAGGTTTTGCAAAAGATGGCGCACAAGGTTTAAAGATTGCTGCTGATTCTGTTTGCTATGTGCATTCTGGAATTTTTGATAAAGATGGTAAAGTTGTCATTTCACATCTTCATAAAGCAATTAAGCCACTGAATCAATTGCGTATGCTTGAAGATGCTACAGTCATTTATAGAATCTCAAGAGCGCCAGAGCGTAGAATATTTTATATTGATGTCGGTAATTTACCTAAAATTAAAGCTGAACAATATCTTCGTGACATCATGCAAAAATATAAAAACAAACTTGTATACGATGCACAGACTGGCGAAATTCGTGATGATAGAAGATTTCAGACGATGCTTGAAGATTTCTGGCTTCCGCGCAGGGAGGGCGGCAAAGGTACGGAAATTACAACACTACCTGCTGGCCAAAATTTAGGTGAAATGGATGATGTTTTGTACTTTCAAAAGAAACTTTATAAATCTTTGAACGTACCAGTTTCACGATTAGAAGCAGATAACGGATTTTCCCTAGGTCGTGCAAGTGAGATCAGCAGAGATGAATTAAAATTTTCAAAATTTATATCAAGACTTCGCCTGAGATTTACACATTTATTTGATAAAATATTAGAGACACAATTACTACTAAAAGGTGTATGTACACGCCAAGAGTGGCTTCAACTTAAAGAAGAAATTAATTATAACTTTATTTCAGATTCACACTTTGTTGAATTAAAAAATGCTGAGATTATGAAAGAGCGAATGGCACTTTTAGGCGAAATTGATCCTTATGTTGGTAAGTATTTTTCCGTTAACTATATTCGCACAAGAATTCTTCATCAAACTGAAGATGACATAAAACAAATGGATGAAGAAATGGAAGAAGATAAAGCGAATATGGAAGATGGGCCTATAGAAGCACCTCCACCACCGCCGGTAGCACCTCCGCCACAAGAAGTTGTCGTGAGTGTGAAGAAAGAAGAAATTGAACCACGAATTGTTGATGACACTGATCAAAAAGAGTTAGCTAAATCTATGACAAGATTTTTTGAAACACTCACTGAAGAGACAAAGCATGAGCGAGGAGAAAAGTAAGCTCACTGAGAATGCTCTTGTTGTAGCAACATCAATTGCTTATACAAAAAAAGAGATTGGAAAACTACAAGAAAGAATAGATTCTCTTTCGTCACAAAAAGAAATTGTAGAAATTGTAGGTCCACAGGGCGACCAAGGTCCTCGTGGATTGCCCGGCATCGCAGGCGAAAAAGGTGATCGTGGAGAAAAAGGCGATAAAGGTGACAGAGGAGAAAGAGGCGAACAAGGCGTCCAAGGAATTCCTGGTGCACCCGGCGAACAGGGATTCAAAGGCGACAAAGGCGACAAAGGTGAAAAGGGTGATGTAGGGCCACAAGGTCCTAAAGGTGAAAAAGGTGATCGTGGTGAACAGGGCGTTCAAGGTGAAAAAGGTGACAAAGGTAATAAAGGTGATAACGGTCTTCGTGGAGAAAAAGGAGACAAAGGTGATCCTGGTTCACAAGGTGAAAGAGGTGAACAAGGATTTCCAGGCAAAGATGGTAAAGATGGCGCAGCAGGCAAAGATGGAAAGAAAGGTGAACGTGGAGAAAAAGGTGATGTAGGACCGCAAGGACCACAGGGCGACAAAGGTGAAAAGGGCGACAAAGGTGATCCAGGAAAAGATGCAGATTTCACAGCGATACAAAATCAAGTCAATGATTTCAAAGATGTTCTACAAAAAGATGTAACACAATACAAAAACAAAGTCAATGCTATCATATCAAAAGGATTTGGTGGTGGAGGTGGTGGTTCAGGTGAAGTCAATTTAAGATTTTTAAACGATGTTGATCGTGATAGTATTCAAAATGGTTATGTTCTATCATACAATTCAACGACTGGAAAATTTACATTTGTAGCACAGTCCGGTGGAAGTGGTGATGGCACAGACGCATATGCTAGAAGTACAGCAAATGCTGCATATGCACAAGCGAACACGGCCACAAATATTGGTCAAGCGGCATATGATTATGCAAACACTTTAGTGTTATCTTCAGGTAGTTTGGACCAGTATGCTAGAAATATTGCTAACAACGCTTATATACAAGCGAACAGTGCAGTAACAATAGCACAAGCTGCATATGATGCTGCAAATAATGCAAATGGTTCAATTGATGTAAGTCTTATAGATACATCTAATAATTTAAGCAATACTATATCTAACATATCAACTATAAGATTTTCTGAAGAGTCAGGATTTAGTTTAACAAATTTAGGTTCAGGTGAAGTAAAAGTTGCTGTAAATTTAATGACGCCAATTCTACAATTAGATATAGATTTCGGTTCTTTTTCTTCTCCAACTCCAAATCTTAATTTAGATTTAGGTAATATTTAAAAAAAGGAAATTATAATGGCATTACGTTTACGCAGGGGAACAAATGCAGAAAGGTTAGGAATTACTCCTGCTGAAGGCGAATTAATTTATACTACTGATACGCAAATTCTCTTTGTTGGTAATGGCAATACTGCGGGTGGTATCGCTGTAGGAACACCCGAAATTTTTTATGGCGTCAATACAGCTGGTCATATTTTACCCACAGCAAATATGGCATATGATATAGGTTCCAGTACATTACGATTTAGAGATTTATACTTAAGTGGAAATACAATTGATTTGGGTGGATCTTCACTAGAGGCTAATGCTAATGGTGGATATATTTCGTTTGTTCCTGCACCAATTGCGTCTAATCAAAACCCCAAAGCATTAATTGTTAGTAGTAGTGGTTATGTTTTTACAGTAAATACAACAAATGGAGTTTTATCAACAGGTGATGTTGCGTCTGCTATTAGTTCAAACTCCGGAATTAATCTTTTCAATCCTCCAGTATTAGTTAGAGTAGAAAATGCAAATACAAATGGAGGAAATGTATCAAATACAATCACATCAACCGCAAAAATTCAATTCAATGATGATGACGGCTTAAATCTGATCGCAACAGATAATACAGCACAGATTAGATTAAATCAAGCACTAAAAACAACATCAAATGTAACATTCAATACCGTTCAGCATAGTGGCCTTGTTATGACACAAGGCACAAATATTGATCAGTATTATGAATTAAATATAAATATGCAGATAACTGACGAGTGGCAAGACACGCCTATTAAATCTACTGCTTTGCCTACAGGAACTTATATTGTTCAAGTGTTTGCGAATGATAACAGTGTTGGTGGTCAACACTACAATGAAACGTATTCTGGTCTTATGTCATGGTACTCTTCGGACACAGATTCAACCATTTTTGATGAAATTGTATTACATCGTGCTGGTCGTGGTCCAGGTTCCGGAGTATTATTTTTAAGAGTTCAAAGAACGGAAACATCAAATAGTGATGATTTAAAACTTCAAATTTCTGGGACTATACAAACGGCTAGTTCTGTGCTTTATACGTTTAAATTTAGAAGAATGTTGTAAAATTATAAATAACAACATTATATTCAAAATAATCAAAAGGAGACTTTCATGACATTTAAGGTTAAAACTGGGATTAAAGTCAATAGCACTGATGTAATTAACTCAGCTGGCTATTGGATCGGTTCGACAATTACAAATGATAAAACTTCAGCAAATACCGCTAATGGCTCATTAACAATTGTTTCGAGGGATGCTTCGGGTGCATTTGCAGCTGGAGCGATTACCGCATCATCATTTTCTGGAGATGGTTCTGCTTTAACATCTTTAAACGCATCAAACATTTCTTCAGGTAGTTTAGATAATGCAAGAACTTCAGCGGCGTCAGCAAATGGCGCATCTACCATTGTTTTAAGGGATGCTTCAGGTGCATTTAGTGCCGGTCTAATTACAGCAAGTTTTAGTGGTTCTGGTGCTCAACTTACCAGTATTCCTAATTCAGCAACTACAGCTTCAGCAGCAAACGGCGCTTCTACAATTGTTGCTAGAAATAATCAAGGTGGTTTTAATGCGGGTGATATTACCGTAACTTCCGTATCCGGCGACGGTTCAGGATTAACATCATTAAATGCAACCAATATATCATCTGGAACATTAGATAATGCTAGAACTTCAGCAGCATCCTCTAATGGCGCTTCTACGATTGTCTCTAGGGATGCTGCCGGCAGTTTCGCGGGTAATCAGATTACAGCTACAGTATTTTCTGGATCTGGTGCATCTTTAACAAATATTCCTAACTCAGCAACTACAGCTTCAGCGGCAAATGGGGCTTCTACGATTGTCTCTAGGGATGCTTCAGGTGCATTTAGTGCTGGCGCAATTACATCAACTTCTATATCAGGTGATGGCTCGGCATTAACATCCCTCAATGCATCACAAATTACATCTGGCACATTAGATAATGGTAGAACAACCGCTACATCTACAAACACGCCGTCTTCAATCGTTTCTAGAGATTCCAATGGCAATTTTTCAGCTAATGTTGTAAGTGCTACAACGGTTACTGGAGATGGTTCAGCACTAACTTCATTAAATGCTTCAAATATATCATCTGGAACTTTAGCAAATGCTAGAACATCCGCATCATCTTCTAATGGTGCGTCTACAATTGTTTCAAGAGATGCTGCTGGCGCTTTTAGTGCTGGTGCAATTACTGGATCGTCTTTCTCAGGTGACGGTTCCGCACTAACATCTTTAAATGCGTCAAACATTTCGTCAGGCACTTTAGACAACGCAAGAACTTCCGCATCGTCTTCTAACGGTGCTTCTACAATTGTCACAAGAGATTCAACCGGTAGTTTTACTGCAAATACAGTCAATGCTACAACAATTAATGCAACGTTTGTCGGCAATGGTTCAGGCATAACTGACGTTGATGCAACTAATATAACATCAGGCACTTTAGCAAATGCTAGAACAACAGCAGCATCGGCAAATGGTGCTTCAACAATTGTTTCAAGAGATGCTTCAGGAAGTTTTACTGCAAATATTGTCACAGCAACAACATTTAGTGGTTCTGGCGCATCTTTAACAAACATTCCTAACTCAGCGACAACCGCAACATCATCAAATACCGCTTCAAGTATTGTATCTAGAGATGGCAGTGGAGGATTTTCTGCAAATAATATTTCAGTTGTAGACCTCACAGCTAGCGGTAATACCATTATTCATGGAAATCTAACTGTTAATGGTACAACTACAACAGTTAATTCAAACGTTGTTGATATCGGCGATAGTGTTCTTTTATTGAATAGTGATGAGGCAGGCACACCTTCACAAGACTCAGGACTTGAAGTTGAAAGAGGCACAAGCACAAATGTTAAACTGTTATGGAATGAAACAGATGACAGATGGACGTTTACAAACAATGGAACAAACTATCATAATATTCCTGTAACATCAGAATACACGAATACAATATATTCTATTTCAGCAGAAACACCAGGGTCTGGAAATGGTGCTTTTATTCGTTTATCAGGAACAGATAATACAACAGATGATGTTAGATTAACTGGTTCTGGAACGGTAACTGTTACACGCACCGATGCAAATACCATTACAATTAGTGCTACCGGTGCACTAGAAAGTACTACTTCAGGAATTACAAGTGCATCAGCAACTATCGTAGACACTTTTTCAATTGGCACATATCGCACAGCAGAATACACATACCATGTGAAAACTACAACAGGAACACCATATTTTGCAACAGGAAAAATTAATCTTGTACATGATGATACAAATGTTTATTTGACAGAATACGCAATGGTATCTACAAATTCAGATGACGATCTCGTTACGTTTACATCAAATATTAGTTTGGGCAACTTGAGACTATTAGCACAAGCAACAAATGCTACAGTCACAGTAAAAATAGCTGAAGCAGTTTATAGTACAGTGTAAATTATATAATTAATTGGTGTGTCATATGACACACCTTAACCTCTGAGTTTAAACGGGACGAGGTACATGGCAAATTTTAAAGTAAAAAACGGCATCACGCTTGGTGCTAACGGTATTACATTTTCAGACGGCTCAATTCAAACTGCTGCACCTGCCGGTAACACAACAGGATCTTCATCAAACACTTCAGGAACACTTGTACTTAGAAATTCTTCGGGTGGATTTTCGGCTGGAGCAATCACAGCAGAGTCTTTTAGTGGAAATGGCGCAAACATTTCAAATCTAAATGCTTCAAATTTAACATCAGGCACACTGTCAAACGACAGAACAACGGCTACAGAAAACAATACAGCAAACACAATTGTTCTAAGAGATTCTTCAGGTTCTTTTAGTGCAAACAACATTACAATCACAGGCAATTTAATTGTCAGTGGAACATATACAACAGTAAATACTGAAATTATTGATCTCGCTGATAATAAAATTGTACTCAATTCTAATCACACTGGCTCACCAACCGAAGATGCTGGATTAATCGTAAATCGTGGATCTTCTTCAAACGTTGAATTAATATGGAATGAGACAGAAGATTATTGGTCCGTAGGAAATTTAAATTTTCAAGCAAATAATTTTATTGGAAATCTAAATGCTTCAAATTTAACATCAGGCACAATTAATGATGCAAGATTTCCCTCATCAGGAGTTACTGCTGGATCATATGGTAATTCATCATACAGCGCACAAATTGTAACAGACACATATGGCAGAATTACATCAGCATCAAACGTAGCAATACAAATATCATATTCAGCAGTAACCGGACTTGAAAATTCAGCAACAATTATTTCATCATCTTCAAATGGTGCTTCAACAATTGTTTCTAGAGATGCTTCAGGATCATTTGCAGCAAATACAATTACTGCAACAACAGTGTCCGGATCTTTTATCGGTGAAGGCGATTTATTACAAAACATTAATGCTTCAAATTTAACCTCAGGAACGATTAGCAGTGCAAGATTGCCCACATCGGGCGTAAGTGCAGGCACATATGGCAGTTCATCTCTTGTTCCGCAAATTGTTGTTGACACATACGGAAGAGTTACTTCTGTGGCAAATGTTGGATTTTCTCTTGCTGCTGCCAATGTTTCAGGTTTAGCAACATCAGCAACAACAGATACGACAAACGCTTCAAATATTACAACAGGCACTTTAGCAAATGCTAGAACAACAGCAGCATCAGCAAATGGTGCTTCAACAATTGTTTCTAGAGATGCTTCAGGATCATTCACAGCAAATACAATTACTGCAACAACAGTGTCCGGATCTTTTATCGGTGAAGGCGGTTTATTACAAAACATTAATGCTTCAAGTATTATGTACGGCACTTTAAGTTCAGCTAGACTTCCAACAACTGGCGTAAGTGCAGGCACATATGGCAGTTCATCTCTTGTTCCGCAAATCGTTGTTGACACATACGGAAGAGTTACTTCCGTGGCAAATGTCGGATTTTCTCTTGCTGCTGCCAATGTTTCAGGTTTAGCAACATCAGCAACAACAGATACGACAAACGCTTCAAATATTACAACAGGCACTTTAGCAAATGCTAGAACAACAGCAGCATCAGCAAATGGTGCTTCAACAATTGTTTCTAGAGATGCTTCAGGATCATTCACAGCAAATACAATCACTGCAACAAAATTTGATGGTGAACACATAGGAGAAGGTTCTGGATTACTAAACATAAATGCTACAAGTATTATGTACGGCACTTTAAGTTCAGCTAGACTTCCAACAACTGGCGTTAGTGCAGGAACATATGGTAATTCTTCAAACACTGTTCAAATTGTTGTTGACACATACGGCAGAATTACATCAATTGCAAATTCTGCAATAAATTCATCTGGTGGAACCAGAGTCACTACAGTTTCAAGCGCATCAAGTGTTACGATGAACGCTAATACGTCAGATATGGTGACGCAGAATAATACGGGTTCAGGAACACTTACAATTAATGCTCCAACGGGAACACCAAGTGATGGCCAAAAAATAATGTTTCGTCTTAAATCGACAAATGTTCTAACATTTAGTTTTAATGCAATTTTTCAAGGATCAACTGATCTACCTTTACCAACATCTTCTTCAGGTAGTAATAAATACGACTATCTTGGCTTCATATATAACTCTGACGCAACTAAATGGCAATACATTGCTAAAATATTTGGATTCTAATTATGAAAATTTATAAATTTACGATGACATACGATGGCAAACCTTACACAGATGCAGTAAATTTGCCAGACGATCACACCCATACTGATGAAGAAATCATGCAAATGATGCTTACAAAGTTTTCTACATGGAAAAATATGCTGGCAAATCCTGGCGATTTGAGCATTACAGAAGAACAACCTCTTTTAATTGAAGAGCCACCCGCCGAGTAATTATGGCAACTAAAACTTGGATTGGTGCTGCTGGTGGTTTATATGCTACAACAACAAATTGGTCACCAACGGGGGTTCCAGCTGCTGCTGACGATATAGTTTTTACTGGCGACGCTACACCTAATGTCAGTACCACTGCCAGAACGGTAAGAAATCTCACTGTCAACAGCGGCACTGTAACATTTAGTGGTACTGGTGCATTTACCATACAAGGTGACATTAATAATAGTGGTACTCTGAACATGACTACCATGACAGTAAGTTTTACCGGTGGTAACAGTCAAACGCTAAATTTAGGCACAAACAGTTTTGCCAGTTGCACCATCAATAAAACTAATGGTACAAATCTTACTCTAGGTGCTGCATGGAATGTCACAGGAACTGCCACTGCCACACTAACCGTCACAAATGGTAATTTATATACTCAAGGTTATACTGTAACTTGTAGAGTATTTACTGCCAGTGGAAATACAGATAGAACTATTGATCTAGCTAATGGTGCCATTTATGTTACAGGATCTTCGGGAACCTTATGGAATACCAGTCACACCACTGCTGTGGGCACCGCTTGGACTAAATTTGCTAGAAGTGGTGCAGCTTATATTCAGCCTAGTAGTGGTACAGCAACCATAGTGGTAACGGGTGGCGGTATTGCTAGTAATTACACTGCTGGTGCAACATTCAATGGTGTACCTCCTACTTTTCAATTAGGCAATAATAGAAATTATACTGTAACTGGGCAATTTGAAGATTTAGAAGTCAACGGTAATTTTGCAGGAACTAGTACACCGCAGATTTGGGGCAGTCTGACTGGCACACCTGTAAGTTATAATAATGTAACAACAACTAATCCTGTTATCATAGGTAGAACTGACGTAACACAAACCGTAAATTGGCTGGCACAGGTAACAAGTTATACAACTCAAAATCCACTAAGTGGTACGCCAACATTTTATTTTGTCTACGCTAGAGCGGTGACATTTACACTGAGCAGTAATACATCAACTTATTTTTTATGGATCGACGGCAACGACACCACTGGAGCACCATGGCAAACCGCAGCTTTCACAGTTGTATGTAGTGGAAATAATAGCAGTTATTATGAAAACATAATACGTTCTACTAGTACATTAACATATACTGCAAACGGTACAGGATCTACATATTTACATACAAATTTTTATGATAATAGTACTACATCAGCATATACATTTGGTGGAGATTCCAGTACCGTACACAATATTGCCAGTAGTTTTAACACTATAGGAACAGTAAACTTCAACTTAGGTACCTTAAATCTTGCAGCATCAATGTACTGTAGAATATTTGCCAGTGCTACAGGTACTGGTGCTAGCGGTAATCAGAGAGTTTTTAATTTTCTTGGATATTGGATCTACATCAATGGTAATCATAGATCCAGTACTAACGGCACGGGTACTCTTACGATTGCCACATTAAATAACACAGTATGTACATCAGACAGTGAAACACAAAATGGTGGTTTTTGGCTACAGACTACAGGTACATGTACTACTGGTAGTTGGCAAGGTGCTTATGCTTTGAGGTTTAGAGTTGAGGCACTTGCAGGTACCACGCTCAATGCTTCTATCACTGGATGCAATCTACGCAGTCTTGAGTTTTATGGGTCAGTTAATTTTGCCGCAGCCCAAACCGTAAACTTAATCAATCCAGTTGCATCGATTACTTGGGATGAACAAGGCGCAGCATTTAATTTAACTAATCTTACAGCAACCATTGCTTCCTCTACTGGCGGCACTTTCACAATTTTACAAAATGCTAGTTCGCTGGCAAATGCAAATTATAGACTAGGAACATTGAGTACTTTAAATACATCAATGGGTGACGATCAAACTTATGATATTATTGGATATGTAAGAACACTAAGTTTAACCAAAAATACTGGTACATTTAATTTAAATATCGACTATGCACAAGTTCTTACATGCAGTGGCGGTGCCGGAACAACTTACAATTATCAGAGCGTTACTACTGCTAATCCTTTTACTGCAACCTGGACTCCAATAACAGGGACCAGTGTAGCTGCTGCTATAACAAAATTCCAAGTGCCTGTTAAATCTACTAGTGGTAGTGGTACTGGTGCAACTTTCAATATAGCTAAAACTGGTACTGGCACAACATATAGTGGAATTACCGTTGCTAATCTAGGCAGCGATTATGCCGTAGGCGACACTATTACTCTAAGTGGTGCCAATTTAGATGGTGTAGATGGGACTAATGATTTAACATTTACTGTAACTGCTGCTACAAAGAATAGCTTAGGAGGACAAGCAGCAGGTAGCACACCTGCAAGTATAAGTGGTACCGCAGTGAACACCGCTCAAACGAGAACCAATGTGCCAGTTAAATCAAGTACAGGTGGTGGTGAAGACGCACTTTTTTCTGTAACAAAAACTGGTACTGGTGTTGTGTATTTTGGCGTTACTACTGCAACTCTTACGTCAGGTACTTATCCCGCAGACGGCAGCACTATAGTACTCAGCGGAGCTGATTTAGGTGGCGTAGATGGTACCAATGATCTAACTTTTACGTTTAGAACACCAGACACACAACATATTCTCAACGCAATACAATGTCGAAATACTCTCGATTTTGTAGCCGGTGATCTTAATTTCGCTAATACAGTTAATACCTTAGTTAGTTTTACCAGCACTTATACTAATCGAAGAACTATTGATTTTAATAGTTATACAATTCCGCTAAGTGGAACAGTTACGATTGGTAGTACTAGTCAAAATTTAACTATTCAAAATCCTGGCGGATTTGATATACTGAGCACAGGCACCACCATTAACACCAGTGGATTAAGTGCCACTGGTGACAATAATTTTGACGTACACTGGAGAAACAGTAATACATTTACTACTGGCAGTGCGATAAGAAATCTCTATATTTATAGCGGTGCTATTTTAAGTACAACTAGCGCAATAACCGTTAATATTAGAGGCGTAGTTACTAGTGGCGATGGCGGAGGAGGTACAGGACCTTTTACAGGCTTAACCATTAGTTTTCCTGCTGTTGCTAATCCAGGAGAGTTGTTCCAGCAATTTAACATAGAAACACCCACAGTAATACCCAGTGTTACTGTGTTAGGCACTTGTACCATAAATTCCATTAGAACAACCACGTTGACCCTAAATCCAGGACCCAACTACACTGCCACTTTAGACAGTGGTGGACATGTTACCACACTAGTAACAACAGGCACTGGTGGAACAATTACACTGACTAATTTAAATGCTTTACAAACTCGACCAGCATCATTAACTTTTTCAGGTAATGCCATCTATAATTGTGTCGGTTTTTTTAGTACAACAGGTGGTATAAGTTGCGCTGGTACTAGTGATAATTGTGTTTATAATCTTCAGGGCGCATACTTAATAGGTACAGGCACAGCTAATAGATTGTTATTTGATGGTCGTGGAACACTTAATCTGAATAGTAATTTGCAAGTAGACAGATTTGATATAACTAACGCTACTGTGCCTAGAACTTTAAACTTTAATAATAACCCGATTTATTTTGGTTATCCTGCAAGTATAAATTGCAATTTAACTACAACTACAGTTATTGGACAAACTAATGATAGTGGCGGTATAATTATAGCCGGAACTGGTACCTTTACCAGCGCAGATAATGTAACTGTTACTATAAATGGACAAACAGAAAGTAATGCTTTAAATTTAATCGTGTATTATGTTCCCGTTACATTGGCTGGAACTCTTGTTTATCGAACTCTACAGCCCAATTTAGGAATAAAAAATACTACAGGTACTCTTACTGTTTATGGTAACTATCAATTAGGTTCGTATTATGGTACATCATTTTCTGGTGTTACTATTAATTTTGCAGGCAGTAATCCTAATCAAACTCAAGCTATACTCACATCTAATATGGGACCAAATACAGCTACTATGAGCGGTGCAAGCCCTAAATCATTAAAGGGTGAGAATTGGATAAAAACTTTGACTACTCAAAATACTACTGTTATAGTACAAGCACTCACTAATCTATATTGTGACCAAATTATAGTTCAAGGAACAACTTTTAAGGTCGATGGAACGATTTATACTAACTATTGGAATAATACCGATCCTAGTACTTATTATTGGCAAGGATCTGGATATTTACGTTTATTAAATCCACAAACAGTAAGTCCTGCAAATTATGGTTTTGCGGGCAATACCACCTGGACAAGTAACGAACTATTTAACAGTAGAAGTAGTCGTGGAGCTGGCACAGGACCTAATTTACTATTGGAAAGTACTGTGCAACTTGCTGCTTCAACTACACAGGATCCACATCGTGTAAGATTTCTGCGTAGAACAAGTAATCCTGGTGCTGGGCAAAGTAATCCTATTAAAATAAGTCATTTTTATGAAGAGGCTAGCGGTAATGCTGGATTTGAACAATTAAATCTTATTTTTGATCCTAGTGCAAGTAGTCAAAATAATTTTATAATCAGTAGTACATATAATATGTCCACAAGCAGCAATGGTGGTAACCCAATTACTTTACAAAATATTTCTTCAAGCAATAGTACTATAACTATTCATCCAACATCTCGTTATCTTTTTTTAAATAAGATTCAATTTAATGATACAGCAAATACTAGATTAATTACAAATTCAAAAAATCTAACTGTAGGAAAAATTATTTGTGGTAATGCAGAATTTGGTAATAGTGTGGTTACACTCACTGGCGGTAATGATACTATTTTTGACACTGGGGTTGTAGCAGCAAATAGTGCTGTTAGTAGTGTAAAAAATTATAGCACATATTTTGAAAATGGCACTTACTTGTCTGCAACCCCGGCGGCAGGACAAAATAATCTGAGTAACGCTTCTTTTACAATAGAATGCTGGGTTTGGCTAGAGGATACGTATTCTGACCAAACTCGAATAATCGGTAAAGACGAGTTTTTATACAGATGGCAAATATTTTTACAAGAAAATACAAACTATATTGGGTTTTTTTGGCAGGGACAATTATCGGACAGTTCAACAAGCGAACTTGTACCATATATGTGGAATCATATTGCAGTAACTTTTAATAACTCTACTGGAATATTAACTATATATTTAAATGGTGTTAATATTTTTCAAACTAATATTGGTGGTTTATCAGATACTAACGACAGCATAGCAATTGGTGGAGGTGATAATTTTAAAGGTTTCATAAAAGACGTAAGAATTGTAAAAAATGCTGTAGTTTATGCAAACAATTTTGCTAATAATTTACCTACACAACCACTAGAAATTCACAGCTCAGGAAATACACTACTATTAACTTGTCAAAATAGTACTTTTATAGATAATAGCACTAATCCAGCAACTTTAACTCCATCTACGAACCCCTCACCTCCTATCACCTATCTATTTTCGCCCACACCATTTGCTAGTCAATCTGAGATTGTAACAACAGGCCCAGGCAATAAAAATTTTGTTGTTCGAGACAATAATCTAAATATAGTTACAAATGATAGCGCATTTTCACATACTGGCAGTGGTGATGGTATAGGTTGGTTAAATTTAGTACATACTGAGCCTAGAACAATTGGCACTGTACGAACAAGTAGTGGCAACTTTTCTAAAGCCATAGCCAGTTCCGCCGTTTCAAAAAGCACAATATCTGCTAATACAGTTTATCCTAGTAGAACTACAGTTAGTGAAGGAGATACTATTACTTGGTATGTAATAACTAATAATATGGCAGATAATACTAGGCTTTATTGGACTGATAGTGGTACTACTAATAGCAGTGATTGGGGTGATGATGCTACATCAGGCGATTTTATTGTTGTTAATAATGTGGCAACAATTACTAGAACTGTGGCTTTAGATTTAGACTCAGAAAGCACTGAAACTACTATTTTAAATATTAGAACAGGCAGTACTAGTGGTCCTATAATTGCTACAAGCGCCACAGTAGATATTTTAAATAAAACAATAACAGTGTCAGTTACACCTTCTTCTACAACAGTCAATGAAGGAGATACAATTACATGGACTGTTACAACTACTAATGTTACAGATGGCACAACACTTTACTGGACTGATAGTGCCCTTGGTACTACTAATAGTAGTGATTGGGTCGATGGAAACACATCAGGTAGTTTTGTTGTTAATAATAATGCGGCGACAATTAGTAGAACTTTACTTTTAGATTTTAACTCAGAAAGTACTGATACAAGTGTATTACGTATTAGACTAAAAAGTACCAGTTTGACTTCCGCCGCTATAAGTAATGCGGTAAATATTTTAAATGCAACATTAACAGTAACACCTTCTTCTACAACAGTCAATGAAGGCAATACAATTACATGGACTGTTACGACTACTAATGTTACGGATGGTACCACACTTTACTGGACTGATAGTGGTAGTACTAGTAGTAGTGATTGGGTTGGTGGAAACACATCAGGTAGTTTTGTTGTTAGTAATAATACAGCGACAATAACTAGAACTGTGGCTTTAGATGCCTTATCAGAAGGTACTGAAACTAGTATTTTAAATATTAGAACAGGCAGTACTAGTGGTCCTATATTTGCTACAAGTAATACAGTAAATATTTTAAATGCTTAAAAAATATTATGGCAATTACAATAAACAATTTACAAATTTCAGGCACTAGTAATAATCAAAACTACATTGAAGGTAATTGGACTCAAAATGATTCGGTTACCGCAATGAATTTTAGTTACTTAAGTGTTGCAAATAGTGCAGTTTCAGGAGGTGCACCTCCAGGATGGTATGCACTGACAACGAATGGTGGAGTTAATTATGGAAATACTTCTGGATGGATTTTTAGTACTCAAGTCACAAGTTTTTCTTCAGGCAACTTTATATTATTTTTCTAAGTTGCAAAGTGATAAATTTATAAATATATTGAAATGGGAGAATCATCAATGGATCATATAAAGAATGCTATAGAATTCGCAGCACAATCAAAAGCAATTGATTTTAAAGATTCTATTTACAGTGCGCTTGCTGATAAAATACAAGATGCGATGCTATTGAAAAAAATGGAAATAGGGTCAAAAATACTTTCAGAACCAGAAGAGTCTGAAATTGAAGATTCAGAATCATCAAATCAAATAGACACCGAGGAAAATGTCGATGAAAACCTTTAAATCTTATATTTCAGAGATTGAACAAGTTGATGAAGAACCTGGCTCACAAAGTCATCAAGCAAAAACAACTCTGAAACATATTAAATCAGGCACAGTTAGACAGAATCGTGGCGACAAAGCTGACGCTGCAAAAATCAAATCAGGCACTAGCGACTATGCATCAAGACATGCTATGTTAACTAGAGCGAAGAAAGAAGGCCGTTTAAAAGAAGATCAGCAAGTTGATGAAGCAGATTTCACTAAACAACAAACAAAAATGGCTCACACCATTGGCAAAGAATTTGAGAAAAAAGGTGTTGGTTACAAATATAAAGGTGGTCCATATGCAGTTGCATCAGCGATGGTGCGTGATAAACCTGAAGCAGCAGCAAAGGCATACAAGACAATTAAAGGCAAAATGAAAGAACAATCTGAAGTTGATGCGCTTTTCAATCTTTATACCGAATTAAATGAAGAAAATCAAGAAATCTTCATGTTGCAATTGGAAGAGAATCCAGAAGCACTGATTGATTTCATTAATTCATTGGAAGACACAAATGGCTGATACAGTAACATCACAAAAATTAAAAGATCATGCAACAGCATGGGCATATAAATTTACGAACATTTCCGATGGCACAGGCGAAACAAATGTTGTAAAAGTGAGTGCAAATACATTAGTCGCTTCAGACGGAGATGGTTCATCACAACGATTGACAATTAATAAAATATTCTGGAATGTAAGTTCTGGTACAACTCCGACATATACTCCAAGAGTTAATTTGCTTTGGAGAGGATCAACAAATACGTTGATTACAACATTGTCTGGATCTGGTTACTGGGACTTGTCAACAAGTGGTCAAGCGCCGCTAATTAATAATGCTCCAGCTGCAAATGGTGATATACTTATTACAACAAATGGTTTCACTGCAAGTGCTGGATACACAATCATTCTTGAAGGTAAGAAGACTGCTGGATATTCAAGCCGCGAAACAACTGACGATGGTATATCGCCATAAAAATGATTCGCTTTAAACAATTCTTAGAAGAAGGATCAACGATTAAAACAAATCGTGTGCGAAATCAAAAACTTCAAAGAAGACGAATCGTTTCATTGCGCCCTGGATATCGTGTACAGAATGGTAAGCTAGTTCGTATGTCACAGAAAGAAAGAATGGCTAGACATAGGGCTCAAGTAGTAGGCGCAAGAAAAAGAAAACCAATGCTAAGACAAATACTCAGAAAAAGAAATCTTTCAATGAGAGTTAGAACAAGATCGGGGTTAAAATGAAACTTATCACAGAAATAAACGAACAAGTTAATATCATCAATGAAGCAACAGAAAGTGGTAAAAAGGATTTCTTCATTGAAGGTGTTTTTCTTCAAGCAGAATTGAAAAATCGTAACGGTAGAATTTATCCATTACAAGTCATGGAACGTGAAGTAAATCGGTACATGAATGAGTATGTAAATAAAAATAGAGCATACGGAGAACTTGGTCATCCTTCAGGGCCAACAATCAATCTTGAGCGTGTATCACACATGACAAAGAGCATTCGAAAAGAAGGTTCTGATTATATCGGTAGAGCGAAAATCATGGATACACCATATGGCAACATCGTTAAAAATCTTATGTCAGAAGGCGCTACACTCGGTGTTTCATCGAGAGGCATGGGATCACTTAAAGAAAAGAACGGTGTAATGGAAGTACAAGATGATTTTTGGTTAGCGACAGCAGCAGATATTGTGGCAGATCCATCCGCGCCTGATGCATTTGTTCGTGGTATCATGGAAGGTAAAGAATGGGTTTGGGATAATGGCATCATCAAAGAAATGGAAGTTGATTCGTACAAAAAGACTATTCAAAAAACAACTGCAAAAGACTTAGAAAAAGTTCAAATGCGTGTATTTGAAGACTTTATTTCAAAACTATGATTTTTATAAATATATTACAAATTGATTTATTCAATATACGCAAAGGAGAAACCCATGGGTGTTGAGAAAAAAGAGATTTCTGAAAATGAAGACATGGAAAAAGAAATGGACGATGTATCCATGATTTTTTCAGGCGAAGAACTTTCAGAAGAATTTAAAGAAAAAGCAAAAGCTATTTTTGAAGCAGCCGTTTTATCTAAAGTAGAAGAAAAACATGCAGAACTTCAAGAAGAATTTGAACAAAAACTTCAAGAAGCACAAAAAGAATTTACAGATGGTATGGTGTCTAAAATCGATGAATATTTAGACTACGTTGTTTCTGAGTGGATGGAAGACAACAAACTTGCAATTGAAAAAGGTCTTAAAGCTGAACTCGTTGAAGATTTCATGGTCGGCTTGAAAAATTTATTCGCAGAGCATTATGTTGACATTCCTGAAGATAAAGTTGATGTGGTTGAAGAATTCGCAGAAAGAATTGATGCGATGGAACAAGAATTAAACACAGCAGTTTCAGAGAATGTTTCGCTTCGTTCTGAAATTAATAATTTCAAAAAAGATAAAATTGTTCATGAAGTTGCTGAAGGTCTAACAGATGTCCAAATTGCTAAATTAAATTCTCTTTCAGAAAATGTAGAATTCATTTCAGAAGAAGATTACAAAGAAAAAATCGTTATGATTAAAAAGAAATACTTTGAATCTGATTCGATCACAGAAAAGAAAGAAGAAGATGATACACAGCAATTAGATGAAGCATATAGTCCGTTGATGCAGCATTACGTCAATAGCATCTCACGTACACTCAGAAAATAAGTTTTTTATAAATAAAAAAAGAGTTTAAAAAATACTCATTCGATTAAGGAGAAAGAGAAATGAACATTGATTCCCTAGTTAAAAAATGGGCACCAGTTTTAGATCATCCGGATCTTGGAATTATTAAAGATCCACATCGTCGTGCTGTCACAGCACAACTTCTTGAAAATCAAGAAATCGATTCACGCACAAATGGTTCTGGTGGATATCGCAATCCACAATCATTGCTAGAAACAGCACCAACAAATGCAATGGGCGCATCATCTTCTACAGCAGGCGATGGCGCTATTGACATTTATGATCCTGTTCTTATCAGTTTGATCCGTCGTGCAGCACCAAATCTTATCGCTTATGATATCTGCGGCGTTCAGCCAATGACGGGCCCAACAGGCTTGATTTTTGCAATGCGTTCACGTTATCGCACACAAGGCGGCACTGAAGCATTGTTTAACGAAGCAAATACAACATTCTCTGCTACAAACAGTAACGGCGAATTTGGTACAGCACAGACAGGCGCAACACCAGCACTTGCTTCATCAGTAAACTATACTGTTGGCACAGGTATGACAACAGCACAAGCTGAAGCACTTGGTGACGCATCTAACAATGCATTCCAAGAAATGGCATTCAGTATTGAAAAGATTTCCGTTGTTGCTAAGAGCCGCGCACTTAAAGCAGAATACACAATGGAACTTGCACAGGATCTTAAAGCAGTTCACGGTCTTGATGCAGAGCAAGAACTTGCTAACATTCTTTCAACAGAAATTCTTGCTGAAATCAATCGTGAAGTCGTTCGTCAAGTTAATCTTTCTGCTACAGTCGGCGCACAAGAAAACGTTGCAGTTGCAGGCACATTTGACTTAGACGTTGACGCTAACGGTCGCTGGTCAGTTGAGAAGTTCAAAGGCTTGATGTTCCAGATTGAGCGTGAAGCAAACGCAATTGCTAAAGCAACACGCCGTGGTAAAGGTAACATCATGATTTGCTCTTCTGACGTTGCTTCAGCACTTCAGATGGCAGGTGTTCTAGATTATACACCAGCACTTGCAAACAACCTACAAGTTGATGACACAGGCAACACATTCGCAGGTGTTCTTAATGGTCGTATTCGTGTTTATATCGATCCATATTTTGCAGCATCTAGTGGTGTTCACTACGCTACAATGGGCTACAAAGGTTCTTCGGCATTTGACGCAGGTCTTTTCTACTGCCCATATGTTCCTCTTCAGATGGTTCGTGCGGTTGGTCAAGATACATTCCAGCCAAAGATTGGTTTCAAAACACGCTACGGCATGGTAGCAAATCCATTTGCTACATCCGCTTCTGATGGTGTAATTTCTTTCTCGAATAAGAATATTTACTACCGTCGCTTTGCAATCACAAACTTGATGTAATCCGAAGCATATCGGATCTTAAGGGGATCGAGAGATCCCCTTTTTTGTTTTCATAAATAGAGAACAAAAGAGGAGATACAATGGCAGAATTTTCATTTGAACCGCAGAATAAAAGTTTTCTTTCAAATAACAAGTATGAATTTGTTATTAAAAGATTGCCCAATCTAACTTTTTTTGTTCAATCAATTAATCTGCCAGGAATTACGTTGCTAAATCCTTCAGTGAATAATCCTTTTGTGCTGACTCCTTTGCCCGGCACTCAACTTGTTTTTGGTCAATTGAGTGCAAATTTTATAGTGGATGAAAATTTAGAATCATGGTTAGAAATTTATAATTGGATAACACAACTTGGAAACCCAGTCGGTCGCGATAAAATTGGTACACTCACAAAAACTCCTGGTAAAAATAACAGTATTACATCTGACGCATCACTTTTTATTAAAACAAATTCAAATAATCCAAATAAAAAAATTAATTTTTATGATTTATTTCCTGTAGAACTCGGAGAAATCAATTTTTCGTCAACAGATTCTGGCCAAGAATTTTCTACAACAGCAGTTACATTTGGATACACTTATTATGACATGGATAGTGCTTGACCATTATTAATTAATATGTTATAATTTGTTACAAGTAACATATTTTATAGGATGAACATGACACTTGATCAGATCATGAAAGAATGGACAAAAGATTCTGTTATAGATCCGACAGAACTTGGTGAAGAGTCTATAAAAATTCCACAACTTCACAGCAAATATCTTAAAATTTATTACGAAGAGAGAAGAAAACTTAAAGCAATTGAATTTAGCGGAAAAGAATTGTCTCTGAATAAGTATGAATATTACAACGGTAGAATGTCACAAGATGAACTTGATAAATTGGAATGGGCACCATTTCAAAAGAAACTTATGAAGCATGAAATTGAAATGCACATCGAATCAGATCAAGATATCATTAAAAATAACATGAAAATTGTAAACCAAAAAGAAAAAATGGAATTTCTTGAAGAAGTGATCAAAAATTTAAATCAAAGAAATTTTCAAATCCGTAACGCTATAGAATGGAAGAAATTTATTCAAGGTGTACAATAAAATAATCATTAAAAGACTAGACGAAGTTTACGTAAAGATCAACTGTGAACGATCTATGGCCGCGGAGTTGTCTGAATACTTTACCTTCTACGTTCCAGGATATAAATTTATGCCTGCCTTCAGAAACAAGCTATGGGACGGCAAGATTCGCTTATTCAATACGCAGAATCATACACTATATGCTGGGCTGATTGATTATGTTAAAAAATTTGCATCTGAAAGAGAGTATAAATGTGAAGTATCTGATAATTTAGAACTTGAAACTGAATTTTCTATAAAAGAAGCAACGGATTTTATTAATAAATTAAACATACCATTTCAAGTTCGTGATTATCAATTGAATTCTTTTATAAGATGTGTTAGAAAAAATAGAGCATTACTTGTTTCACCTACTGCCTCTGGTAAATCATTAATCATTTATTTACTTACACGATACTATAACGCTAAAACACTCATTATTGTTCCGACAATATCTTTAGTTACACAATTATCAAAAGATATGGAAGACTATGGTTATGATAGTGATAAATATATATATCAGATTATGGCTGGTGTAGATAAAAATCCAGATAAACAAATTGTAATTTCAACTTGGCAATCTATTTACAAACTAAAAGATGACTGGTTTGATCAGTTTGATGTTGTTATTGGTGATGAAGCACATCAATTCAAAGCAAAATCTCTTACAACATTGTTATCTAAAATGAAAGATTGTAAATATCGATTTGGTCTAACCGGCACACTAGATGGAACACAAACACATAAATTGGTGTTAGAAGGTTTATTCGGTAAACAATTTTCTGTGACAACAACAAAAGAATTGATGGACACAGGAAGACTCGCATCATTTAAAATTAAAGCATTGTTACTCAAACATAGTGAAGAAAATTGTAAGACGGCCAAAAATTATAAGTATCAAGATGAAATAGAATATTTAGTCTCCAATTACGAAAGAAATAGATTCATCAGAAATCTTGTTATAAGTTTAAAAGGCAACACACTTGTTCTTTTTCAGCTTGTTGAAAAACATGGTAAAGTTTTATATGATTTGATTTCTCAGTCTGTGCGTGATAGGGAAGTTTTTTTTGTTCACGGTGGTATTGATGTTAACCAAAGAGAATATATTCGACAGTTAACTGAAAAGCAAAATAACGCAATAATTATTGCATCATATGGCACATTTTCAACAGGAATCAATATACGAAATTTGCATAACATAGTATTTGCATCACCGAGTAAAAGTAAAATTAGAACACTTCAGTCTATTGGCCGTGGTTTAAGGCTTGGTGAAAATAAAGAATCCGCTGTCTTATATGATATTGCGGATGACATATCATATAAAGCAAAAAAGAATTTCACATTGATGCATTTTACAGAACGAATGAAAATATATGGCGAAGAAAAGTTTGAATATAAAATCTATACCATAGAATTAAAGGAATAAAAAAATGATACCAGATAACATAAGACTATTGAAACTATCATCATCGGATGACATCTTAGGAGAAGTCATAGAAGAAACAACTTCAACAGTTGTCATAAACTTTCCTTTGAAAATAGTGCCAATGCCTGCTAAAAACGATATTGGTATGAGCATGGGAATGATGAGATGGGATTTCTTCATGGACTATGATTCACCTATTCATTTCAACAAATTTACTATTATGGCAATGTCTCCTGTAACAGATGACGTAAAAGCATCTTACTGTCAAGCATTTCAAAAATATATGATGATGAAAAATATGAAAGAAAATGATCTTGGAGATAACTTAGATGAAGATATTCAAGCAAATGATTTAAATCTATCAAATAGAACTCTTCATTGAACTCAACACAGCCATTATACAAATAAAAATATTTTTTGTCAATACACAAAGGAGTGAAAATGGGAAAAACACATTATGTGAACAATGAAAAATTTTTAGAGCAGATGAAAGAATTTCGTGCTAATGTTATAGATGCTAAATCAAATAACTTGGAAAGACCGAGGGTGCCGGAGTATATTGGTGAGTGCATATTCAAAATTGCGTCACACTTAGCACGAAAACCAAATTTTGCTAATTATACTTTTAAAGATGACATGATTTCTGATGGTGTTGAAAATTGCTTACTCTACATAGATAATTTTGATCCAGAAAAATCAAGTAATCCATTTGCGTACTTTACTCAAATTATTTACTTTGCTTTTTTGCGCCGAATACAAAAAGAAAAAAAGCAATTGTATGTGAAGTATAAATCAATGGAAAACGAAGTGATTAATTCTTTGATACAAAATAATGGTGAAGATTTAATTGCTGGGCATCTAAATGGAATTCTTCATGATAGTTATAGCGAAGAATTCATTCGTGATTTTATAAACACATTTGAGGATAACAAACGCAGAAAGATTAGAAAACGCAAGAGCAAACTTGAAGAATTTATGGAGGACGATGATGCAGACGCCATTGCCAGTACAAGTTGAACATTGGTTAAAAATTATAGATAACAAAAGATCGCCGAACGATTTAAAGGAACAAGCGATGTTGCATTTAACACACATTCGTGATACAATAGACAAACATTTAACCAGTGCAAAGTTGAAAAAACGTTATGAAAATATGTCTACTCGGTGATACACATTTTGGTGTTAGAAATGATAGCAAAGTATTTCATTCTTATTATGAAAAATATTATACCGATTTCTTTTTTCCTAAGCTGAAAGAACTCGGTGTAAACACCATTGTTCAATTAGGAGATTTATTTGATCGTAGAAAATATATCAATTTTCAAACGTTAGCGGAGTCACGTAGGTATTTCTTTGAACCACTTAAAGAATATGGTATGACGATGTATACGCTCTTAGGTAACCACGATATATTTTGGAAAGAAAGTGTGTCAGTAAATTCACCGGAATTGTTGCTTGCCGACTACTCTAATGTTCATGTGATTAAAGATCCAACTTCACTAAAGCATTTGAATGTGGATCTTATACCATGGATATGTAAAGAAAACGAACAGCAAATTATGGACTACATACAGAAAAGTAATTTACCAATTTGCTGTGGCCATTTTGAATTAGCTAACTATGCGATGATCAAAAATGTTCAGCCACATCACGAAGGGCTTGACGACGGCTTTCTTTCCAAGTATCATAGTGTCTTTAGTGGTCACTTTCATACATTCTCACAGAAAAACAATGTGACGTATCTCGGTACACCATATGAACTTTACTGGAATGATTATCGTGATCAAAAGTATATTGGTATTTTAGATACGAATACACTGCAAATAGAATACATTGAGAATCCTTATCGTATGTTCTACAAGATCAACTACGACGATGCAAAAGAATATGGTGAACATGGATTTTTAGGTAATCTTCAGTACACAATGAGAGCAAACAATCTTTATAAAAATACATACGTTAAAGTCATTGTAGTGAATAAAACAAACCAAATGTTATTTGACGATGTGATTTCAGCAGTTATGAAAACAGAACCAGCAGATGTTCAAATCGTAGAAGATTTCACTTCACAAGTAGAATCAAACGATGATATAATTAATCAAGCGGAAGATACGATGACAATTCTTTCCAAATACATTGACGGCCAAGAATTGAGTGTATCATCAACCAAATTAAAAAATGTAATGCACAATCTTTATGTTGAAGCATTGTCCCTTGAAACTGAATCTAATGCATGATAAATTTCAAAAAACTTAGATGGAAAAACTTCATATCAACTGGTAATTATTTCACTGAGTTGAATCTATGCGGTAATTCTACGACACTCATCATAGGCGCAAATGGATCAGGCAAATCTACTATGCTTGATGCTTTGTGCTTTGGTTTATTTGGTAAGCCGTTTCGTAACATCAACAAACCTCAATTGCTAAACAGCATCAATCAAAAAGATTGTGTTGTAGAAATTGAGTTCACGCTAGGATCTAAAGATTATAAAGTCATTCGCGGGTTGAAGCCGGGGATCTTTGAAGTCTATTGCAATGACGAACTAGTTACACAAAATGCGTCTGCAAAAGATTATCAAGACCATCTAGAGAAAAATATTCTCAAACTTAATCATAAGTCTTTCACGCAGATTGTTGTTTTGGGTAGTGCATCATTTACACCATTCATGCAGCTATCAGCAGCAGATAGAAGACAAATCATTGAAGACTTACTGGACATTCAAATCTTTTCAAAGATGAACGTTGTTCTAAAAAACAAACAACAAACTTTGAAAGATGAATTGATTCAACTCAAGAGCGACATTGCAATCCATACAGAGCGTATGCAAAGCATTGTTGCATTGATACAAACATTAGAACGTAATAATGCTGATAAGATTAAAACGATTGAAAGTCACATAGCAAACACTACAAATGAAATCTTTGAGTGTAAAATTAATCATCAAAATCTTTCTGATGAAAATGTAATGTTGGCCGAACAGATTGTTGACTTATCATCGTCACAAAAGAAATTGTCAAAGCAAGAAACAATCAAAGTCAATCTATCAAAGACAAGTGATAAAATTTGTAACGATATTGCATTCTATCATGACACTGAAACATGCCCAACATGTAAACAGACAATCACGGAGTCTTTCAAACAAAAAGTTATATCAGATAAAAAATCTAAGCATGAAGAAGTGAACACTGCAATTAAAACACTTGAAGAAGAATCAGTAGCATTGAAACACAAAATTCATTTGTATGAAGGCATAGCAAATGCAATTGCAAATAATAATGTTGCCATCTCTAAATGGCAAATAAAAGCATTTGCAGCGAAGAGCGTACTAGATTCTTTGAATCGTGATTTAGACTCTGCAAAAAATTCTAAAGCAGATTTGAATGAACAGAAAGAAAAATTGAATATAGTCAAAAATGAATTGATTGATTTTGACGAAAAACAAAAACAATTCAACGAACAAAAAGCGTACTACGATGCTGCAACTTCATTGCTCAAAGATGGTGGTATCAAAACACGCATCGTTAAACAGTATATACCAATCATTAATAAATTAGTTAACAAGAATCTTCAAGCAATGGACTTTTTTGTTAACTTCACACTTGATGAATCTTTTAAAGAAACCATCAAGTCTCGCCATCGTGATGATTTTAGTTATGCATCATTTAGTGAAGGCGAAAAACAACGTATAGATATGGCATTGATGTTGACATGGAGAGCAGTTGCGAAGTTGAAGAATTCTGCAAATACCAATCTGCTGATTCTTGATGAAATATTTGATTCATCATTAGATGCAAACGGCACTGAAGACTTGATGAAAATTCTCGCAATGCTTGATGACAGTAATTTATTTGTGATCAGTCATAAAGGTGATGCTCTTCAAGATAGATTTGATAACGTAATTAAATTTGAAAAGGTAAATAATTTTTCAAGGATTGCAAAATGAAATACACTTTGATAAAAGAAACTGCACCGATATTGAGAGTGCCGTGTGTTGAATTTGATTTTTCTGATCCGCCATGTGATCCGATTGAACTTGCAAATGATCTAAATGAAACAATGATTGCTAACGATGGTTTAGGTCTTTCTGCTAATCAAGTGGGATTAGAATATCGTGTTTTTGTTGTTCGAACGGAAGAAAACAAACCCCTCGCTTTGTTCAATCCAGAAATAGTTTCTGTATCTGATAAATTAATTTCTTTAAAAGAGGGCTGTCTTAGTTTTCCGTTATTATATTTAAATGTCAAACGCCCTGAGTGGGTTAGAGTTCGATATAAAGATCAGTATAGTGAAATTCATACTAAAAGATATATGGGTGTAACATGCCGAGTTGTTCTTCATGAATATGATCATATGGAAGGAAAAGTATTTACTCACGCAGCATCAAAATTTGAGTCACAAAGGGCCCTAAGAAAAAGAATGATCTTGAGAAGACGAGTCAACGGACAAAAAGATGATTAAAGAAAAATACTTAGGCACTTACATGAAAACTGCTAGACTCTTTGCAGAGCATAGCAGTGCAGTCAGAAAAAAAGTTGGCGCAGTTGTTGTAAAAGATAATCGGATCATTTCAATTGGCTATAATGGTATGCCAAGTGGATGGACAAATGAGTGCGAGCATTGGACCGAAACAGCAGAACTTCAAAGTGAATATGTAACAAAACCAGAAGTTCTCCATGCTGAAACCAATGCAATTGCTAAGTTAGCGAGATCCACCGAATCTGGTGATGGTGCAAGTATGTTTGTGACTTGCAGTCCATGCTTAGAGTGTGCTAAACTTATATTTCAAAGTGGAATTACAGAAGTGTTCTATAGTGAAGACTATAGGACAAATGATGGTATTAAATTTTTGAAACAATGTGGTATCTTAGTAAGAAAGTTGGAGAATGAGTAGAAGACGATCTATAAATGAGGGTGCGTCATATAACGATGCTTCTAGAGAAATTAACAGATTTGTATATAAGAAAAAAGTTGAAACATATAAAGTATGTGATGCATGGAGAAAAGCACTTGCAGAAGATCCAAATTTGCAATATAGAATGACATTCTTAGAATTCAAAAGAAAATTTTTTAGAAAAAATCGTGGAGTAAAAAATGGTAAAGAAAAAAGCTGAAGTGAAATCAGTAGAAGAATCTACTCAGTATGAGAGTTTACTCGGTGTGAAAGAGAGTGCGACAACAAGTCTTGATCTAACTGAAATGATGGACTTGACTGAAGAAGAAAAGAAACTGGTTGAAATTGACGAAGAAGCAGAGTGGAAGAAACATTGGCAAGGTATGCCAGAATTCAAACAAGAAGACAATCCTACATACAAAACAATCTACGTTCATTTTAGAAACAAAGAAGACTACGAAGATTTTGCGAAACTGATTGACCAAAATCTCAGTGACAAAACTAAATCAATCTGGCATCCTAAACTTGATAGAACAGAGAATGCATTATTGCGATGGATCGTTGAAGAATGAATTTCATAACAGCAAAGAAACAAGACCTCTTTAATCATTTCATTACAGATTATAAAACATTATTTGATGTTGATGAAAATCTTGCGAAGACATTTCTAAAAAATGGTGAACTATTCAAGCGATTGACTGAAGAATGGTATCATCAATTAGAAAATGGTACACTTCAAGATGCATATCGTGTCTATGATGATGAATATTATTTTGTTGACATCTTCAATTGTTATGCAACTTATAGCAGAGATTATATCAAACGGATTATAAAATCTCCGACAGCACTTGCTTTACTCAAGGATTCCAAATCGTTCGTTGACATTGGATGCGGAATCAGTTATAGTACATGTGCATTGAAGCAAGTATTTCCAAACGCAAAAGCATATGCTATCAATTTGAGAAATACAAAGCAATGGAAATTCTGTGATATGATGAGCAAGACTCATCATTTCCATTTGATTGAATCAGTTGATGAAGTTGCAGGTGAAGTTGATTTTGTTTTTGCTTCCGAATACTTTGAACACATTGAGAATCCAACTAGACATTTTCAAGAGATTGTAGATAAGATTCAGCCTAAATATTTTATCATTGCAAATGCATTCAACACATGGTCGATTGGCCATTATAAAACTTATGTGTATGATCATACGACGGTTGATCAAAGTAAGATTAGTAAATTATTCAATAGATACATAAGATTGAATGGTTATGAAAAAGTGAATTGTAACTTATGGAATAATAAGCCTACGATATGGAAGAAAGTATGACGATTAATCCTGATCATCCTGTATACATCGTATCTAAAGGTAGATCGGATACGATGATTACATCAAAGTCACTTTCACGCATGAAAGTGCCGCATTACATTGTGATTGAACCACAAGATCATAAGAGTTATGATACAGCATTAGATACATTTAACATCCGTGATTATGTAACACTCTTAGTTGCACCATTTTCAAATCATGGTGATGGTCCCGGTCGTGCAAGAAACTATGCATGGGATCATGCGATTTCAATTGGTGCTGAAAAGCACTGGGTGCTTGATGATAATATTGCAGACTTTTATCGTCTGAATGAGAACAAAAGAATCCGAGTTGAATCTGGTGTTATATTTTATGCAGCGGAACAGTTCATTGATCGCTTTGAGAATGTTCCGATTTCTGGATTTCAATATCGCTTTTTCATTGCACCCAATCAAAAGTATCCACCGTATGTGAAGAATACCCGAATCTATTCTACATTGCTTATTTCAAATGATTGTAAACATCGGTGGCGTGGTCGGTACAATGAAGATACAGATATTTGTTTGCGTGTCCTGAAAGATGGTGATTGCACTATTCAATTCAACGCTTTTCTTCAAGGTAAAGCAGCAACACAAACAGTCAAGGGCGGTAACACCGCAGAATTTTATCATGCTGAAGGTGATCTAGATAAAAGCAAATGGCGAGATGGTAGACTGAATGCTCAGGGCACCATCAAGAAATCCCAAATGCTTGCTGACTTGCATCCTGATGTTGCGAGAGTTGTCTGGAGATATGGCCGCTGGCATCATTATGTTGACTATGGTCCATTCAAGAAAAACCAGCTGATTCTCAAGAACGGTGTGCAGATTGAAAAGGGTGTAAACAATTTCGGAATGAGACTGATTACGAATTATAAATCGCCTGATGTTGTGTAAAAACAACAGTCTTGACTTTCTTGTCCAACCCATGTAAACTACATAGGTAACTGAGAGGGAACAATGACTAACCTAGAAACAACAAAATCCACGCTAGCCAGACTGCTAGCAACAGAGAATCTCAATATTGAGATCCGAAAAGCGGAAACAGCAGCATTCAATCCCAATACTCGGACGTTGATTCTTCCACTCTGGAAAGATATCTCTCCAGAACTCTATGATCTTCTGGTCGGCCACGAAGTCGGCCATGCATTAGATACACCCGCTGAAGGTTGGCATGATGCTATTGTAGAGAACATGAAGCCTGGATTCAAGTCTTTCCTGAATGTGGTAGAGGATGCTCGGATTGAACGGAAAATCAAAACACGTTACCCAGGGCTCCGCAAGTCCTTTGTGATTGGTTACCGTGAACTATGCGATAAAAATTTCTTTGGCTTAGACGGCAAGGATGTGAATGATTCTCTGCTAATTGACCGTATCAATGTACACTTCAAATTAGGCGTATCAGCCAACGTACAATTCAAACCAGAAGAGCAATACTTTCTGGATAAAATTGAAGCAACAGAAACCTTTGAAGATGTATACCAAGTGGCTAAAGAGTTGTACGAATATTGCAAAGAGGAAATGCAAGACCTTCAGCAACAGCCACAACCTGAGGCTGGATCGCCTGATGAAACTGGTGAAGATTCTGGCGATTCTTCTGGCGAAGGTGAGTCTTCAGGAACATCTGAACAGTCTGGTGAAAAACAAGAAATGCAAGGCGATGCTACCGACAGTAGTGACGGTGATGGAGAAGAGGAGGGCGAAGAGTCATCCGATACTGATTCTAGTTACGGTAAAGATTCTAGCAAGTCAGGCGATGCCGACAATTTTGATCCAGTGTCCGAGACTGATACAGCATTTCAAGAAGCTATGAAAAGCCTCAGTCAAACCACTGGCGAATTGGTAACGGGTCATCTCCATCATCCAAACAATTTTGATTACGATAACATTGTTGTTCACTGGAAGAATTGCGTCGGCAAATTGGTAGAGGCTGAATACCAATTCAGCCCTAGTCTTCTAAAGGAATTTGAAGCCAAAAACAAGAATGCTCTTATGTATCTTGTTAAAGAGTTTGAAATGCGAAAGAGAGCATCCGAACTTCGCCGTGTGTCGGTTGCACAAACTGGTCAACTTGATACCAATAAGTTGCATACTTATAAATTTAATGACGATATCTTCCGTCGTGTTGCAAGTGTTTCACAAGGCAAGAATCACGGGCTATACATTGTGATTGACTGGTCTGGTTCAATGGGCGACAATCTTAAAGGTACGATTGAGCAATTGATTACCCTTACTCAATTCTGTAAGAAAATCAACGTGCCCTTTGAAGTGATGGCCTTTGCTACTGAGTATCACATAAAAAATGAATTCGGTGGAAGAATTTCAGGAGTTCCACTTAAGCAAGGCGTTGATGTAAAAAATCACTTGCAAATTGGCTCATTCAATCTTTTGAACCTGCTTTCATCAACTATGCCTGATAAAGTTTATCGGCAAATGTGTAATGATTTATTGAACGCAGGTGCAATGCGTGGTAGGTACTTGAAGAGTAATTTTCGTTTGGGTGGCACTCCGCTCAATGAAACAGTCATGGTTCTTCCTAAACTTGTAAATGATTTTAAAATGAAGAATCGGTTGCAAATTGTGAATGTAGCCATTCTAACGGACGGCGAAGATTCCGATCACATTCCGGTGAATGGTACATTCGGTTTTTCTAGTGGAATTCAATCCAGCACAAACAATAGAACTTGTATCATTATTGATAACGAAACCAAGAAGAGTTACAAAACCGAGAGTCGCCGTGGTGCTGTTACCATTGCACTGCTAAAAATTCTCAAGGATAAAACTGGCTGTAATCTCCTTGGCTTTTACATTACGCAACCATGGCGCAGTGCTTACGCTGATGTTATGCAAAAATTTACTAATGATACTAAGTATAGCAGATACAAATCTCCTGAAACTGCAAGAGAATCCTATGCTAAGTGGAAAGAAACGAAGGTTGATGTTATTACCGATTGGGGCTTTGATGAATACTACATCATTCCTGGTGGTAATGAGTTGAATGTGGATGATGATGATTTGGACGATATCATTGGTCAAGGTGTGAATGTTACGGCTCGCAAATTGCGTGGCGCATTCCTGAAGATGAATCAGAACCGACTGACGAACCGTGTGTTGCTCCGAAAATTCATTGAGAAGGTGTCGTAAAAATGCAACAACACCATGTTGCAAAAAAACAACATGGTGTTGACATTTCAGCAAAACCTCTGTATGATTACATTATGAACTTTGATAAGGAACTTTGAAATGACTAGCCGTGCAGATAAAATTGAATATCTCACCACAATTCTTAACCGCTTTGGCACTACGGTAACAATGGAGCAATTGAAGCAGTTGGACTCCGAGGGTATCAAGCGCCAGGTGTGGGTCTCTGGCGAAAAGTATCGTATTGGCCGTGGTCTGTACCAGCTCCCTCTGGCCGAGTACGGCATCAATATGGCGGGTACTGTTATGCCCATGCGAAAGCCTGAGCCGGTAGCAGCGGCTCCAGTGGTTCCAGTTGCACCTGCAATTCCACAAGAGAAAGCAGCAACCAAAATCTCCAAGGTTCTCCGAATCGATGATGGTCCGACGGTGCCTAAGACTGATCCATTGTACGTACCATTCGGTTTCTACGATAAAATGCTTAAGATTGTGACTTCAAAGCAATTTTATCCGGTGTTCGTTTCTGGACTGTCTGGCAATGGTAAGACAATGATGGTTGAGCAAGCCTGTGCTAAACTTGGTCGAGAATTCATGCGAGTCAATATCACGCCGGAAACGGATGAGGATGACTTGATTGGTGGGTTCCGCTTGATTGACGGTGAAACCCGCTGGTTCGACGGGCCTGTGCTCCAGGCCATGAAGTCCGGTGCAATTCTCTGCCTCGATGAAATTGACCGTGGCTCAAACAAACTTATGTGCTTGCAAGGCATTCTTGAGGGCAAGCCAATCTTCGTAAAGAAGACTGGTGAAACCGTGTCACCTGGACCTGGATTCAACGTGATAGCAACCGCTAACACAAAAGGTAAAGGCGATGAAACTGGTCGATTCATGGCTGCGACAATCCTTGATGATGCATTCCTGGAGCGGTTTCCAATCACGGTTGAGCAAGAGTATCCAGACACCAAAGTTGAGACTAAAATTTTAGCTCGTGTGTTTGATAGTCTTGGTCTCCAAGATAAAGAGTTCTCGGAGATCCTGGTAAAGTGGGCTGATATCATCCGCAAGACATTTGAAGAGGGTGCGATTGATGAATTGATTTCCACTCGCCGTCTGGTGTCTATTGCGAAAGCATACCAGATTTTCGAGAACCGTGAGGATGCGATTCAGTATTGTATCAACCGCTTTGATGCTGAAACCAAAACAGCATTCATGGATCTCTACAGCAAGTTGGTTCCTTCTGAGCCTGTTGCGTCTTCAGCACCAGAAGCATCAGCCGATGAAGACATACCTTTCTAAGAAGAAAATATTCTACGAAGTGGTCGAGAAATCGGCCACTTTTTTCATATATAATAATAATATGACAACTTTAAAATGGAGTTACTATGGAAATAAGAATTGACATTGAAAAAATCAGGGAGAAAAAGGTGTTCATTGCGACACCAATGTACGGCGGCCAGTGTTATGGTGGTTATACAAAATCTATTGCAGACTTTATGGTCCTCTGTACTCGATATAAGATTGAATGCAAATTATTTTTTATGTTCAATGAATCACTCATTACAAGAGCACGAAATTACTTGGCCGACGAATTCATGCGCTCGGACTATACTCATTTGCTTTTCATTGATAGTGATATAACTTTTAACGCACAAGACATTCTTGTGATGTTACATTACTCCGAAGATGAAGATAAAGATGTTATCTGTGGGCCTTATCCTAAGAAAGCAATCTCATGGGAAAAAGTAAAGGCTGCGGTTGATAAAGGCTTTGCTGATAAAGATCCACTTGCACTTGAAAATTTCACCGGCGACTACGTGTTTAATCCTGTAGACGGTACAGAAAGAATTGCACTAGGTGAACCCGCTGAAGTGAAAGAAGGCGGTACTGGATTTATGTTAGTGAGAAGAAATGTTTTTGAGAGAATGAGCGAATTATATCCTGAAAGATCGTACAAACCTGATCATGTACGAACAAAAGCATTTGATGGTAGCCGTGAAATTATGGCTTACTTTGATTGTGTAATTGATCCTGATTCAAAGCGATATCTATCTGAAGACTACATGTTTTGTCAGTATGCAAGAAAAGCTGGTCTTAAAGTTTGGATGTTGCCGTGGCTAGAATTAAAACACACAGGTTCTTACACTTGGGGTGGCTCTCTATCTGCACTTGCGGCAGTTGGTGCATCTCCAACAGCATCAAGGACCGCACCGAAACGATGAAGCCAATTGGTTATAAGTATAATGAAGATACACTTCTAAAGGAAATAGAAGCCTATATTGATGGTACATACGGTGAACACTATTCACAAAATAAATTTCAAGCTACAGAATTTATCATTGACTCTGGTCATGGTGAAGGTTTCACTATAGGTAATGTGATTAAGTATGCACAACGTTATGGAAAAAAAGGAGGTCGTAATCGAAAAGACTTGCTAAAAGTAATTCACTATGCTATTATGATGCTTTATATCCACGACACTTATTATTATGGAGAAGTGAAAGATGAAGTTAAACGAGAAGACACTGGAAGTCTTGAAAAACTTTTCAACAATCAACACAGGAATGATGTTTCGCAAAGGCAATTTGTTGAGGGTTATTTCAGCACAAAAAGCGATAGTCGGTAAAGCGATTATCAACGACATCATTCCTGATGAGTTTTGTATCTATGATTTGAATCGATTTCTTTCTGTTGTAGGTTCTCTAGAAGCACCTGAAATTACGATTCAAAAAACTAAAGACGGTGGTGCAGGCAGTGCAGTCATCAATTCAGGCAATGCTAAACTTGTCTATCGATTGACAGATGAATCTATGATTGTTGCAGCGCCTGATAAAGATATCAAAGTGTCTAACGCTGAAGTTCAATTCACGTTGAAAAAGGATCACCTGGTGCAAGTCCTAAAACTTTCAGGCATTCTCGGTTTGCCGCATATTGCTGTCACAGGCAATCGTGAAAAGATTACCATTGCAGCAGTAGATGGTAAGAACGAAGGTTCTGATACATTCTCACTAGAAGTTGGTGAGACTACAGCAGACTTTAGGTTCGTGTTCGGCGTCGGCAACTTCAAATTGATTCCTACAGATTATGAAGTCAATGCATCATCAAAGGGTATTGCACACTTTGAATCTAAGACGTTAGAATACTGGATCGCAATGGAACCTGGATCGAGGTACGAAGCATGAGTGTAACTATTCCGTCGTCGCCAGAAGACAAGAAAAAAATTCGGCAAGCATTGCAAGAAATCTCCGATTCTCTGACTCGCATGGAAGCAGAAAGAGACTTGATCAAAGATATTCTTCAGACTGTTGAAGACAACTATCAGATTAAGAAAAAGTACACTCGGAGACTTGCTAAAGTCTATCATAAGCAAAACTTCACGCAAGTGCAACAAGACCAACAGGACTTAGAAACACTTTACGAATCCGTTGCAAAGTGATATAATGTTATTTTTTTATTATGTGGAGATGGTATGCGTGAAGATTTTCTTTGGACTGAAAAACATAGACCAAAAAAGATTGCTGATACGATTCTACCTGACGATTTGAAAGCTACGTTTCAAGAATTTGTCAACAATCAAAACATACCTAATTTGATTCTTGCTGGTGGACCTGGTGTTGGTAAAACTACCGTTGCAAGAGCGATGCTTGAAGAACTCGGTGCAGATTATATTGTTATCAATGGAAGTATGAATGGTAACATTGATACTCTGAGAAATGAAATTAAAAACTATGCGTCTACAATGTCATTTGTTGGTGGTCGTAAGTATGTTATACTTGACGAAGCTGACTATCTTAATCCTCAGAGCACTCAGCCAGCCCTTCGTAATTTCATGGAAGAGTTTTCTTCTAATTGTGGCTTTATTCTTACTTGTAATTATCTGAATCGTATCATAGCACCTTTACATAGTCGGTGTTCTGTGATACAATTTAAGATTGTAAATGGAACAAGAAAGAAACTTGCAGCGCAGTTTATCAAACGTGTTGAAGACATTCTCAAAAAAGAGAACGTTGAATATGATAAAGCAGTAATTGCTGAAGTCATTATGAAACACTTGCCCGATTGGCGCCGAGTGTTGAATGAACTCCAACGATATGCACCAACTGGTAAGATTGATAGTGGCATTCTGTCTAATATGTCGGATGCAAATATCAAAGACCTTATCAAGCGATTGAAAGAGAAAGATTTTTCTGGTATGAGAAAGTGGGTTGTTGAAAATTTAGACAATGAACCGCAAGCAATCTTTCGTATGATTTTTGATCATGCAAATGATGCACTTGAATCTAGATCAATTCCACAACTTGTTTTATATCTTGCTGAGTATCAATATAAAGCAGCATTCGTGGTTGATCAAGAAATCAATCTAGTAGCATTTCTTACACAAGTTATGGCAGATTGTGAGTTTAAATCATGAGAACGCAATTAACAAGGGAGCAAAAGATTGAGATTCTCGGAAAGATGGGTGAGAAGTATGTAGGAAACTATCTTGCCGAGACTCGCAAGGTCCAACATTCGTTGGACAATTTTGATTCCGAAAAAGATATGACAGCAGATGGCAAAACTGTTGAAGTGAAAGTTGGCACACCATTTATCGTTGAAAAATCTATTTCATTCAAACGAAGCCAACTACCAAAATGTAGAGGAGTGGATGAATTCTATTACGTTACAATTCCTGCACCGAAGTATAAGTATCGCTGGAGTGGTTGGTTGTTTCGCATAGAAAACACATTCAAATGTCGCATAAGAAAAGTGACAAGATCAAATGGATGGATTGATGAAATGGCATTGATACCGATTGAACAAGAAGCGGTCATTCCGATACATAAAGTGCCAGATTCTGTCATTGCTGAAATGATGAAATACACAACCTCAAATTATTGACAACATGACACCCTTTGACTTTTTAAAAGCGATCAATCAGACAAAAGAGAATCTGATTGTAGATGAAGTTTCAGAGAAAGCATATACACCATTCATTGTCAATCGTGGCCTGTCATTCTTTCCAGATACGATTATGTTCGCAAATGAGGTGAATCTAAATTCAATCTTAGATAATAAAGCGCAATTTCTCTTTTTACTAAATAGCATCAGACCAAAAAAGCGTTTCAGCAAATGGTTAAAGAGTGAAAAACTTGATGCTGTTGAAGTGATTTCAGAATACTTTGGCTACAGTTATAGAAAAGCTAAAGACATTTCAAATCTCTTCACTAAGGATCAAATTCACCAGATGAAACTAAAATTAGAAAAAGGTGGTTTGAACAGTAAGGAGAAACAAAATGGCAGTGAGCATTGATGAATTATTGGAGGTGCGTCTAAAACAAGAAGATGATTTTTTAAAAGTGCGTGAAACTCTAACTAGAATTGGTGTAGCATCTAGAAAAGATAAAACTTTATATCAATCTTGTCACATCTTACATAAGAAAGGTAAATATTACATAGTACACTTCAAAGAATTATTTGCTTTAGATGGTAAACCAACTGACTTTACGGATAATGATCTAGGACGTAGAAATACAATTGCCAATTTATTAGCAGAATGGGGTTTAATTGAAATTGTAAAAAGTGATGTTGCCAAAGATATTGTTGCGCCACTATCTCAAATCAAAATCATATCATACAAAGAACGTGACGAATGGCAGTTGACTACAAAATATAACATAGGTAAGAAAAAAATTTAATTTATTGTCAACAAAATCTCTTGACATGCGTTAAATATAATGTGATAATGTATCACATATTTTATTAAAGGAGTTTGACATGACAAAATTATTTGCAGCATTGATTCTATCATTACCCATGATTGCAGTTGCGGCAGATCAGCCAAAAGCAGATGCTAAAGCAGCACCAAAAGCTGAAGCACCAAAAGCTGATGCTAAAGCGGAAGAAAAAGCAAAGCCAAAAGTGAAACGTCCGGAAGAGCGTAAAGCTGAAGCTGAAGCTAAAAAAGCAGCGGAAGCAAAACCCGCTGAATCAGCAGCTAAGAAATAATTCTTAGTTTCGTTATTAACTTTGATGAGGAAATTGACATGACACAAAAAGAGAATTTGATTTCATACTTGAAAAATACCGGTCGCTGTATTTCTGGACCACAAGCAAAAGCAAGATTTGGAATTCAAAATCTAAGCGCACGTATGAGTGAACTTAGAAAAGAAGGTTTTACTGTTGTGACTGGAAAAAACAAAAGCGGTAATACCACTTACGAAGTCACACAAAAATCGCAAACACGTTTCGAAAAAAGTGCTCGATAACGTATAAATAAGTTTATCCCAGGGATGGGAACTAGGCTGGCATCCTAGTCAAATCTGCCAAATCGCTACGCCTTCGGGGTAGTATTTCAATTTTACTCGCTTAATAAAGGAGAACGTTATGACTTTTGTACCACAATTGCCAGCAGCATTCAAAGACTTTGACAAATTCTTTGTCGGCTTTGATGACACCTACAATAGGTTGTCAAAACTACACGATGACGTAACAAAAAATATTCCAAACTACCCACCATACAACATTCGCAAAGTAGAAGATAACAAATACGTTATTGAACTTGCGGTTGCTGGTTTTTCTAGTTCGGATGTTGAAATCACTTTTGAAGATAACAAACTTATCATTTCAGGTAAGACACACGACGATTCAGAAAATTTCTTGTTTAAAGGAATTGCAAATCGTGCATTTACTAGAACATTTGCTCTTGACGATCAAATCGTTATTGACAATGCTGAAATGATGAATGGTATGCTCAAGATTGCTCTAGAGCGTATCATTCCAGATCATAAGAAGCCTCGGAAGATTGAAGTTAAAAACGGCGAAAGTAAGTCTTCATCAAAGAAACAGTTGCTAGTAGAAGAAGATGATTGCAATCTTTAAGATCATCACCGATTACTTCATGAAAGCATCTAAAAACTATATTGAAGCATACTTAGCCAAATCTGTAGACAGAGCAGACTTTGCTTACAGAGAAAATCAACTCAAATATAAAGGCATTCTATGAAACAATACTGGAATAAATTTATATCATGGCTTGAAGCGATCGGAGAAGCAAGGGCTGCAACCATAGCAGCACGTTATGGAAAAATTCAAGAGGCGAAAAATATAATGATGAAGTGATTTTCAAGAGGGGGCTTGCAAGCCCCCTTATACATAGTGTTGTCATCAACTACAACAGGAGACAGCCATGACAAAGCATGAATATGACGAATATCTTGAACATCTCCGTGGCGAACATCGCCAACTAGACAAAGCAATTTCCGTTCTTGAAATGGATCCTCAAAAATACTATGAAGCAATCAGTGAACTCAAAAAGAAAAAACTCAGACTTAAAGATGAAATTTATTTGAAAGAAAGGAATTATCATGACACTACGAATCCTCAGACTCTTAACGGGTGAAGAAGTAGTTGGCGATATAACAAACGAAGATGCAAATCATTATACAATAGAAAATCCATGTAGTCTAGGCCTTGCTATGACACAATCTGGTAAGCCTGCGTTGAACATGCAACCTATGCTGATATTTTCTGAGCAGAAGGTGGTTAAAATTAACCGGCAGCATGTCATGTTTGATGTGAGTGTTGCAATTGAGATTCAAAACAAGTATAATGAGATATACGGTTCTGGAATTGTTGTTGCTAAAGGCAAACTTATTACATGACAAAATTTTATACCAATTTTGCAAGATGCGGTAATCAGATTCTTGTCCGTGGTTATGAAGATAAAGTTAGATTCAAAGATAAAATTGAATACAGCCCAACGCTTTATATACCATCACGAACAAGGACTGATTATCGGACCATTGAAGGATACTTTGTTTCTCCTGTAGAACAAGGTACAATGCGTGACGCCTCTGAATTTATTAAGAAGTATGAAGAAGTAAAGAACTTCAAAGTTTACGGCACAACTAATTACCATTATGCTTATATCAACGAAGCATATCCTGGTGAAATTGATTATGATCCATCATTAATTAAAATTGCAAACATTGACATTGAAGTCGGATCAGAAAACGGATTCCCTGAGCCAGCTGATGCTGTTGAACCAATCACGGCCATCACATTCAAATGCGATGGTAAGATTCAAGTGTTCGGCTTAGGCGATTTCAACAATGATCGTGACGATGTATGGTATCAAAAATGTAAAGATGAAGCATCATTGATTCTTCGGTTTCTTGAAGAATGGGAGTCAACAGCACCAGATATCATTACTGGTTGGAATATTCAATTTTTTGATATACCATACTTGTACAATAGAATCTTTAGATTGTTTGGTGAAACAACTGCTAAACGCCTTTCTCCATGGAGACTCATCGGCGAAAGAACTACAACAATCAATGGTAAAACACAAACAGTCTTTGAATTGACTGGTATCGCTACACTTGATTACTTAGAGATGTATCGAAAGTTTACATATTCGCAACAAGAATCATATCGGTTAGATCACATCGCAAACGTTGAACTCGGTGAAAAGAAACTTGACTACTCCGAATATGAAAGTCTTCATCAGTTATATAAATTAAATCATCAAAAATTTATTGAGTATAACATCAAAGACGTTGAACTTGTTGATCGGCTTGAAGATAAGATGAAGTTGATTGACATGGTTCTTGCGCTCGCATATGACGCAAAAGTCAATATCACCGATGTGTTCACGCAGGTGCGAATGTGGGATACGTTAATTCATAATCACTTGATGGACAAAAAGATTGTTGTACCTCAAAAAGTCAATACCAATAAAGATGCTCAGTATGCAGGTGCTTATGTAAAAGAGCCGAAGATTGGTATGTATGATTGGGTTGTATCGTTTGATCTGAACAGTCTATATCCACATTTGATCATGCAATACAATATTTCACCTGACACAATTATAGACGGTGAACACTACTCAGTCACGATTGATAATTTATTAGATCATAATAAGTCTTATCATGGTGAACATTGTATGGCGGCAAACGGACATTTGTTCAGGCGAGATAAACAAGGCTTTCTGCCTGAGATGATGCAAATGATGTATGATGATCGGTCTAAGTATAAGCGATTGATGATTGAATGGCAAAAGAAGAAAGAGATTGCTAAGAATGCTGATGAAAAATTTGAATGCGAAAAACAAATTTCAAAATATAAGAATCTTCAATTGGCCAAAAAAGTGCAATTGAACTCCGCTTACGGCGCACTTGGCAATAAATATTTTAGGTTCTTTGATATTCGGCAAGCAGAAGGTATCACGCTCTCTGGTCAGTTATCTATTCGTTGGATTGAAAACAAACTCAATGAGTTTATGAACAAACTGATGAAGACTGATAACCAAGATTATGTAATAGCATCTGATACAGATTCCATTTATCTAAACTTAGGTCCCCTTGTATTCAAAGTTTGGTCAGATAAGTCATCGTCAGAAATCGTGGAGCTTATCAATAAAGCATGTGAAACAAAATTTGAACCATTCATTGATAAATCATACCAAGAACTTGCAAACTACATGAATGCATTTGACCAGAAAATGCAAATGAAGCGTGAAGTCATTGCAGACAAAGGTATCTGGACTGGTAAGAAGCATTACATTCTAAACGTCTATGATTCTGAAGGTGTTCGCTTTGTTGAACCAAAGATGAAGATCATGGGTATTGAAGCAGTCAAATCTTCAACGCCTGCTGTATGCCGTGATAAAATTAAAGACGCTTTAAAGATTGTAATGAAAGGTGATGAATCTGAATTGCAAGACTACATTGCAAATTTTAGAACAGAGTTTCATTCACTATCATTTGAAGATGTTGCATTTCCTAGAGGCGTTTCTGGTCTAACTAAATATCGTGACGCAAAGGATCTTTATGCAAAAGGCACACCGATTCATGTTCGTGGCGCACTTGTCTATAATCATTTGTTAGAAAAGCACAAACTGACAAAGAAGTATCAGACAATCAAAGAAGGTGAAAAGATTAAATTCTGCTACATGAAGACGCCGAACTCATTCCAAGAAAATGTGATATCTATTGCAACAGTTTTGCCTAAAGAATTTGGCATTGAACAGTACATTGATTACGATACACAATTTGAAAAGACATTTGTTGAGCCGTTGCGTAACATCATTTCAACTATCAACTGGACTACAGAATCAGTTGCATCTCTGGAGAGTTTTTTCGCATGACTACGATACCGCAAGAATATTTAGGACTGAGAACATCAGAAGATTTTGGTTTCAGTGCAATAGATGAAACTGAAGTCAAACAAACTGTCAATGAAAATACATTGGAGACAACCGTCATTCGTGAAGTTGTTTCTACTTCAAACGAAGCAGTTACAAGAATTGAAGCGAAAATGGACCAAATTCTATCATTATACAATGATGGTAAATTGGGGCTTGATGCAGAGCGAAAGCAAATGCAAGAAGATGTCAGAGGTAAATTGACTGAACTTGAAAAATTGATTATGCCTTTGTTAGTGAATCTCATGAAAAATCCTGATAAAGAATATATCTATTGGCCAAACAGAAAAGAAAAGATTCAAGAACAAATTGATAAAGTGTTATCACTGACGAGATAATGTTCACACTTCTTCTATTCTTCACCGCTATAGGTATATCAGCGGTTGCAGCGTATTTTTCTATTGTAGGTTTGATATCAATCTTTACAGCAAGCCCTATAGCAATCGCAATCATGGGAGGTTCACTTGAACTTGGTAAACTTGTCACAGCATCTTTTCTCTATCGGTATTGGTATAGTATTCACATTACTTTGCGGATTTACTTCACTACTACTGTTATCATTCTTAGTATCATTACTAGTCTTGGCATTTTTGGTTATTTGTCTCAGTCTCATTCTGGTTCAGGTGTGGATTATGTTACCAATTCTACAAGAATCGACAACCTTAACGAGAGACTTTCTATTGAAAAAAATAGACTGGAGATTCTACTTAAGCAATCTGCTGGATATGCTCAACCCAATCAAAAATTGGAGCGACAAATTTCAGATACGCAGAACAAAATCGAGATTTTAACCAAAGAGATTCTACCGCTTAAAGTAGAGAAGAACAAAGGCAATGCTGAAATTGGTGCGATCAGATATGTCGCTGAGTTGATTTATGGTAAGAATGATTTTGATACGATAGAAAAAGCTGTACAATGGATCATTATTGTGTTAATATGTGTCTTTGATCCACTTGCTATTCTATTATTGATCGCAGCAAATCATACACTTAAAATACGAAATTCTGGTGTAACAACCATTGAGCCGATTGCAATGGATGAAGAGAAACTGAAAAACGTTACGAAATTTGGAGATTAATATATGAGCAATTTTTTCACATCTTTGGTGGAACAGTTGAAAGATGAAGATACGAAAATTCTTGCGGATGGTGGTGCGTCTGCTGAGTACACTGGTTGTATTGACACTGGATCTTATGCTCTTAATGCTCTACTTAGCGGTAGTATTTATGGCGGTGTTCCTAATAATAAAGTAACAGCATTTGCAGGCGAATCTGCTACTGGTAAAACTTTTTTTGTCTTGGGTGTTGTCAAACGATTTTTAGATGATCATCCTGAAGGTGGTGTGATTTACTTTGATACTGAAGCAGCAGTCACCAAGAACATGATGGAATCAAGAGGTATTGATACAAAACGTGTAGTCATCTCTGAGCCTGATACAATTCAAAAGTTTAGACATACAGCGTTACAAATTATAGAAAAGTATTCTGCACAGTCTAAAGATAAACGAAAGCCTATGATGATGGTGCTTGATTCTCAAGGCCAATTATCTTCAACGAAAGAAATGGAAGATAGTTCAGATGGTAAAGAAACACGAGACATGACAAAATCTCAGTTGATCAAAGCAACGTTTCGTGTTCTTAATTTGAAACTTGCAAAGATCAATGTGCCACTCATTGTAACGAATCATGTGTATGATGTTGTTGGATGTGCATTGGCAGGAACTAAAATTCAAACTATAGACAAATTAAAAAATATTGAAGATATTTTGGTTGGCGATTATGTAAGAACCATGGTTGGAAATAAAAAAGTAACTCAAACTTTTAAGTATGAGTGTGACCATTATTATGAAATCGAAATGGAAAATAATTACAAATATTATTTGACTGAAGAACACAAATTAATGATTCAAGATGGAACATGGAAAAAAGTAAAAGATTTAACAGTAGAAGATGTTGTCATTAATGTCGGAACTATTTAATATTTTTCTGAGATGAAAATAGGAGTATGGTGATTTGTTTGAAGCCTCTCTAATAGAATCATATATGATACCATCAACAGATATTTTCTTAGATTTTGGACTATTTTTTCTTTTAGCAATTTTAGAAGATTCTGTTGACATGGCGTTTTTCCATTTATCTGATTTTTTTCTCGCATCAGATAATTTTTGAGACATATTATTTTTTATATAATTTTCTCTCATTAATTCTCTTAAATTTTCATCAATATGTCTATTTTGAAATTTTTCATTTTTCCAAGCAAGTTTTAATGACTCGGATATTTTTTGCTTATGACTATCAGTAATAATTTGTTTTTTTCTGGATTCTCGTATCTTATTAATCCATTTTTCTTTTCTGCTTGAATTTAAGAGAAATTTATTAAATCCATTATTAGCTAATAATATGCGTTCTTCTTCAGTCATTTTTCTACCAGAAAGACATTCCCAAGCAATTTTGTCTTCGATTTTTCTATACTTTTCCCAAAGAATTCTATGCGCTTCTGCGTGTTCTTCTATAGTTAATTCTACTAAATTCTCTGAATCATCTGATCCACCCATATGTTTTGGGATAATGTGATGAATATGTTTCATAGATGTGTTCGTTTTACTATATTGTAGACATGATTATTTATAAAAAAGGAGTTTTTAAAATGACTAGTGGTTTAAAAATTAAAAACATTAAAAAAATTGAGTGTGAAAATACTTCAGTTTTTGATTTTGAAGTTGAAGATGCACATCATTATATTCTAGAGGATGGCACAGTATCTCACAATTCTTATGTGCCAACGAAAGAAATGAGTGGTGGTTCAGGTTTGAAGTATACAGCATCCACAATTATATATCTTTCAAAGAAGAAAGAAAAAGACGGCACTGAAGTGATTGGTAACATTGTAAAAGCAAGATTGTATAAGAGCCGATTGACTAAGGAAAATAAAGATGTGGAAGTCAAAATCACCTATGACAAAGGGTTGGATCGACACTATGGTCTCCTCGACATCGCAGAAAAATATAACATACTCAAAAAAGTATCAACACGATACGAATTACCAGACGGATCAAAAGTATTCGGTAAAGCAATCAACGACAATCCAGAAAAGTATTGGACCAAAGAACTCCTGGATATGATTGATGAAGTATGCAAGAAAGAATTCATGTACGGTCAACTTAATGAAATACCAGCTGAGGAGTTAGATAATGAAACTGAATGAAGATTTTAAAATAACCGACTACGATCACACCGTAGCGAATACCGCAGTTTTAGAATTAATCGGTGGTGTTCATGATGGTGTTAAATTCTATTTCGGTACAATGAGCGTTGAAGAAGCTAATGATGAGGGCATTCTTCATTTTGAATATAGCACAGTCGGCGACTATGAAAAGACTTTGACAGAGCAAGACAAAGCTGAGTTTGACAAAATGATGGGCGATGTAGTATTATCTATTCTTATGGATAACCTTGAAAAAAGAGAACACGAGAATGCGAATCGAAAACAAGATTCTTAAACACTTACTACTAGACGAAGACTTTACACGCAAAACATTACCATTTCTGAAGAGTGAATATTTTCATGACGGTGCAGACAAAACACTCTTCACACAAATCAACGACTATATCATTAAGTATAACACACTGCCTACATACGAAGCATTGGTTATAGAGATTGACAAAAAGAACTTAACCGAATCCTTATACAAAGAAACGATAGGAAGACTTGATGAGATTGTTCAGAATAAAGAAACATCTGATACCAAATGGCTCATTGACACAGCAGAGTCCTTCTGTAAAGACAAAGCTGTCTACAATGCTATCATGCAAAGTATCCAGATTCTTGACGCAAGTAGTAAAGGCACACTGGACAAAGGGAGCATTCCTACTCTTCTTGCTGACGCTCTATCAGTTGCTTTCGATAATCATATCGGTCATGATTTCCTCGATGATGCCGATCCACGGTACGAGTTTTATCATAAAATAGAACAGCGAATTCCTTTTGATCTTGATTATCTGAATCGCATCACGAAGGGTGGTCTACCAGAAAAAACGCTGAATATTATTTTAGCTGGCACTGGTGTCGGAAAATCCTTGTTTATGTGTCATTGTGCAGCATCTAATTTAACTCTAGGCAAGAATGTCCTGTATATTACACTTGAAATGGCCGAAGAACGAATTGCAGAGCGAATTGATGCTAATTTATTGAACATTGATTTAGATAAGTTGATCGCATTACCGAAAGAATCTTATTTGAAAAAGATAGAACGATTAAGATCCAACACTACAGGTAAACTAATTATCAAAGAGTATCCTACTGCAAGTGCGAATGTTTCTCATTTCAAACATTTACTCAATGAGTTGAAACTGAAAAAGCAGTTTATACCAGATATCATTTACATCGACTACCTGAATATTTGTTCATCTTCACGCATCAAACAAGGATCCAATGTCAATTCTTATACTTATGTCAAAGCGATTGCTGAAGAACTTCGTGGATTAGCAGTTGAAACAAAGGTGCCGGTGATCTCGGCCACGCAAACCACGAGAGGTGGCTACGATAATTCTGATGTCAGTCTAACAGACACTTCGGAGTCATTTGGATTGCCGGCCACGGCGGATTTGATGTTTGCTTTGATTTCGACTGAGGAGTTGGCTGATTTGAATCAGATCATGGTCAAACAGTTGAAAAATCGCTACAGTGATCCGACGACAAACAAAAGATTTGTCATAGGGGTTGACAGGGCGAAGATGAAGCTGTATGATGTAGAACAAGTGGCTCAGAACGGTTTGATGGACAACGGGCAAGTAGATAAACCAGCATTTGACAGCACACCGACGGGCAAGAAGACTTCTAAATTTGATGGTTTTAAGATGTAACTTTGATCATGACATTCAATCCATTACATAAAGTCGGTTACAGTGCGTGTACCGGTGCAGAAATGTTCCTTGTAAAAGATACATACTATGTTGTTTTTGAACAACAAGTCGTAGCATTTTCCAAATTTAAAGAAGACTGTTTTATGAAAATGCTTGATAAAGACTTGATTGGAGAAGTGTTGCGTAAAAACAACGTGATGTTGACAAAGAACGTTTATTCAAGTATCATGTAAGTATGATTAAAAGTGGAGAAATTGACATGGCTGAGAAAGAACTTTTGATTGAGTTTTATCGTGATTTTATTGCATCAATCATTGACACAGGTGATTTAGAATTATTCCTAAAGACGATGAATGAAGAAGTTGAAATGCTGATGCCTCCAAATGGTGAAACGATTCACTAATATGATAGAATACATACTGAAATATGATATTGCTATGAGGCTCTGGAATGCTTACTCTAGCATCAATATGACATTGACTGAAATGTTTTTACCACCAACCGTATTATTAATCGTACTATATTTTATATGATTATACACTCACCGACCAAATTCAGGGGCAAGAAGAAGTGGTCCTCCGCTGACGCAAAGCGAAAGGATGCTGAACTTCAAGCGGAGTGGCAAGAATTCTTAAGCAAAAATCAGCCCACCATGAAGACTGTAAAAAAGTCTACATACACGCCTCCAAAGACTTATGTCCGTGATTTACCAGTCTATCCAAGTCACTCCACCACGCTACCAGCCACTTGCACAAAGCCGGTTGAGGGTAAAGTGTACACTGGCACTAAAATGATCGGCATAGGGACTCTCCACAAGTCCAATGCAGTGCCTATCTTCAGCGAAGAGGAAGCTAAGGATCAAGCGACGATGCGCCGATGAATTATAAATAGTCCATTCAATCACTGGATGGACTAATGAAATTTTTAGAATACATAGCCGAAGCAACATCAGGCAAAAATCTACATATGGAGCACATTGAGGATAATATTCTCAATGGCGGCGTCTACGGCGCTAGGGAAGCAATCAACTTCCTACGCAAAGTCCGTGACATGCTTGCGGGCAATTCCGAATCCAAAGTCAATATCACAGTCAAATGGGATGGATGTATCCACGAAGATACAATCGTTCTCACAAATCTTGGTGATATGACAATCAAAGAAATAGTAGAGCGATGTCAATGGGACGATAGTCTTATGGTCATGGGCAAGGAATTGGATCTACCATCAAAACCTAATCGCATGGTTCCTATTTTGGGCGGAATGTTTCAGAATGGAAATAAAAAATGGGTTGAAATTCAACTAGAAGATGGAACAAAATATAAAATGACTGAAGATCATGAGGTGCATACAGCTAATCGTGGATGGGTAAAAGCATGTGAATTGACTAAAGATGACGATATTACCGAATTATAAAGTGTGATGGTAATCATCTCAAAATGTCTTCTTTTATAAATAAAATAAAAAGGAGAATGCGATGACTGACGAAATGAAAGAAAAGTATATTCAAAAATATAAAGAAACATATTCGGTTTCTGAAATTTTAAGAACATTCAATGATGGAATTGGAAGAAAAAAAATCATAAATCTTTTAAAGGAAGAAGGTATATACGAGGGATTAAATGGACCAAATTATCTGAAAAAGAAAGTTGAAAATAATGAAAAAATAATGATGAAAAAATATGGTGTTATTAATTGGGGACAAACAAAGGATGGCGGTTACAAAAGCCAAAATAAAATACCATATAAAAAAATATCTTATTTAAATGAAGAATATAAAGAATACAAAAATCAAGTTGAAAAAGAAACAAAACTTAATATAAAAAATATTGATTTACCTGAATATTGTTTTTACACAGGAATACAATTTGCAGATGTTGAGGGTCCCGTTAATCCGAATGATCCAAGAAAGAGAAGTGTTGATCATAAAATTCCAGTAATTATTTGTTATTTAAATGGCTTTTCTACAAATCAAGCTAGTGATTTAACTAACTTGATTTTCGTTTTGAAATATGTCAATTCAATTAAATCAAACACTGATCACGAGTCATTTTTGAAAATAACACATAAGATTAGGGAGGTATTTGTAAATGAGGGTTATAAGAGTAAATAAATTAGAAGAAAAATATACTCAGTATGATATTAGTACGTCATCTAATAATTTTTATGTGCAAACAAATTCCGGTAGATATGTATTGATTCATAATTCTCCAGCCATTTTTGCTGGTCAAGATCCGTCAGACGGTCAATTCTTTGTTGCAAAGAAAGGCATCTTCAACAAAAATCCAAAACTCTACAAGACGAATGCTGAGATTGATGCAGACACTTCAGGTGATTTAGCAGACAAACTCAAAGCATGTCTTCAATACTTGCCTGAAATTGGCATCAAAGGTGTCATCCAAGGCGACTTAATGTATACTCAAAGTGATCTAAAAAATGTAACAATTGATGGTGTAAAGTATACAACATTTCATCCAAATACCATTGTTTATGCGGTGCCTTATGATAGTGACATTGGAAGAACAATCCGCAATTCAAAAATGGGCATTGTATGGCATACTAGATATGAAGGCGATACATTAGAAAATATGAAAGCAGTCTTCGGAACTGATATACTTGCTGGTATGAAAAAGTCTAGAAATGTCTGGTTTGACAATGCAGATTATAAAGATGTTTCAGGCAAAGCGTCCATGACAAAAGAGGAGACTGCTGAAGTGACAAAGGTGCTATCACAAGCAGGAAAAGTTTTCAATGCAATTGATGGCCGATTTTTAGATTCGCTTTCAGATTATCCAGGCTTCGGTGAAGAGTTGAATACAAGAATTAAAGCATTCAATAATTCTAAAATTAAACAGCGCCAAAAAATTACAAATGTTCATAGTCATGTAACAGAAATGCTTGACGCACTCTTAGCACATTATCAGAGTGAGTTTGATAGCAAGAAAAAGCCTGATGCAAAGAAACGTGCTGAAGTCAAAGTCAATGCTATCAAAAGTATGATAAAATCAAAATACAAAGTTCAATTTGAACATATCTTTACGCTAATGAATTTGTTAGTTGACGCTAAAGATATGCTCAGTAAGAAATTAGATGAAGTAAAGAGTGTAAACACATTTTTATTAACCAAATCTGGATATCAAGTCACTGGTGTTGAGGGTTATGTCGCAATTGACAAATTGACTGGTGGTGCCGTGAAGATTGTAGATAGACTACAGTTTAGTTATGCTAATTTTTCTCCAGATGTAATCAAAGGATGGGAGAGATAGCATGGCACTATTCAATAAGAACACACAGCAATATTTAAATCAATCAAAAACACTTTTTGATGTTGTCATGCTTGCCGATCAATACGGCAATCGGATTAGCGCAGCAAATCCGACAGGCGTTGCAACTGATGCGTTTGGTAGAATGAGAGTATCGACACCATTAACGCTTTTTGATTCGTCACATCGCTATAAAGACAATGGCCTTTGGGCGACTGCAAATACTGCAAATACAACTTATGCGTTTTCATCAAATGAAGGTTTAATTAATTTAACTTTGACGAATGGTGCAGCAAATAATGAAATTATTCGTGAAACGACAAAAGTTATGTCCTATCAACCAGGAAAATCGTTACTGATTTTGAACACTATGGTGATGAATGAAGCGAAGGAAAATTTAAGGCAGCGTGTTGGATACTTTGGCGCAAACAACGGAATCTTTTTAGAACAATCTGGAAATACAATCAGTTTTGTTGAAAGGTCTATTGTAACTGGTTCAGTTGTAGACACATTAGCAATTCAAACAGATTGGAATTATGATAAACTAGATGGCACTGGTCCATCTGGAGTAATTTTAGATTTAGCAAAAGCGCAAATTTTCTGGACAGATATTGAATGGTTGGGTGTTGGCGATGTTCGTTGTGGTTTTGTTATCAATGGTCAATTTATTCATTGTCATTCATTTCGCCATGCAAATCAAATAACTTCAACATATATTACGACAGCATCACTACCTTTGCGATATGAAATTAAAAATGTTGGTACAGTTTCTGGCGGTAGCACAATGAAACAAATTTGTTCTTCGGTTGTGACTGAGGGTGGGTATGAACTCCGTGGAGCACAGCAAGCAATAGGTACAGCAATTAATGCAGCAAGAACGTTGACTACAGCAGGAACTTTTTATCCAATTGTTTCATTAAGATTAAAATCTACAGCATTAGATGCAGTTGTGATTCTTACAGCACTCTCTACGATAGCAGATACTTCCAGTAATTTTAATTGGCAAGTTCGTGCAAACTGTACAACAGGTGGAGGAGCATGGGTGAGTGCTGGAACAGATAGTGCTGTTGAATATAACATTACAGGAACTAGCACATCAGGCGGAAAAACATTAGCATCTGGCTATTTTACTGCAACTCAGAGCACCAGTGTGTCTGTTGATATTCTTAAAGAAGCATTATTCAAATTTCAACTAGAAAGAAATGGTTTGACTGAAACACCATATGAAATTTCTTTAGTGTTAGCATCAAAAACAGGTAATGAAGGTGTGTATGCTTCCATGGACTGGGAAGAAATTTCTAGGTAATAAGGAGAGATAGTATGGCAGCATCAGAAGGCGTAGATTTAGAATGGGCAATTGTAGAATATTCTAGAATTAGATTAAACAAACAAACGAAAACGACTAGAAATTATTCTTCAAAAATTGATACGCAGGCTAAAGAATGCGTAGATCATATATTTAAGAAAATGGGAAAGACGTTTGATATATATCACTCAGACGAACAAGTGCCAGGTATAGGTTCAATCTACGCCAAACCTGAGCCTAAGACTGATATTGTAATATTTACTAAATCAAATAAATATTTTGTATCAGTTAAAATGGAAGGTGGCATACAACTTGCATCCGGTCAGGGTGCATCAACAGCGGAACTTTTTGAGTCTGCTGCTGAATCATTAAAAAATGCAAATCAGAGAAAAGTTCTCACTTCTATAGTGAAAGAATTAAAAACTATGCCGACAAGATTACTCTCTACGAGCAATTTTGATAGAATTGTGTCTGAAGGTAATGAAAAAATCATAAAAGAATTTATAAAGAATGGTAAGATTATCCAAGATAAAAGTTACGAGTATTGGTTAGAAAATAATAAACCGCATCTTCTAGGCGCACTACTTAAATTTGTTAAAGAAAATGACGAATACTACAGCGCAATCATATACGAAGCGTTGACAGGTGAAAAAACTCTTAAAAGTTTTAAAGGCGCCGTTGCAAATTCTATTATTTCACCATCTGGATTTTATGAAATTGATGATGCATACGTTAAAAAATTGAAACCTAAGATTAAAATGGATTTACGAGCCAAATCTAGAGGTGGTATTTCAAGTATCGCATTTAGAATTGAAACCAGAGGAAGCGTTTAGTATAAATAAAACATCAGTTAGGCTAAGGCAAACCTGAACGGATAAGTCTAAGGAAAACTCCAGAGAATGAAAGATAACGTTATTATATCATTTGGTCGTATGAATCCCATGACAAATGGTCATGAGAAACTTGCAACCAAACTTCAATCAGTAGCAAAGCAGAAACACGGTGATGCTATGCTCTATCTATCACATTCCACAAATCCAAAGAAAGATCCGCTAGATTTTGACACAAAAGTCAAATTCGCTAAGAAGGCCTTTGGTCCAATGGTAAAAAACTCACCAGCGAGAACAATTTTAGAAGTTGCAAAAGAATTGACAGGTAAGTATAAGAATCTCATTGTCGTTGTAGGCAGCGACAGAGTTTCAGAATTTCAATCTTTACTCACAAAATATAACGGTAAAGATTATAAGTTTGAGAACATAGAAGTCGTATCAGCAGGAGAGCGTGATCCAGATGCAGAAGGTGTTACAGGAATGTCTGGTTCAAAAATGAGAGCGTTCGCTTCCGCTAACGATTTTGAAAAGTTTAAACAAGGTGTACCGTCCAAACTATCCGACGCTGACGCAAAAGCGTTATTTACAGCAGTGAGAAAAGGTATGAAACTAGACGAACAAGTAGACGAATCAATTGTAAGTTTCGCACAAAGAAGGCAGCGTTCCGCTAGATTTAAGCGTATGCAGCAAAAATTGCTTCGTACCAGAATGCTTCAAGCGAAACGTGCTGCTGATCCAGAAAGATTAAAACGTAGGGCTGGCAAACTCGCATATCAGTTTTTTAGAAATAGGGCCGCAGGTGGAAAAGATTATGCTTCGTTAAGTGCCGGCGAAAAAATTATGATTGATACAAGACTGCAAAAAATGGTGCCAGCGATTCGAAAATTTGCTTCAAGACTTGTGCCGCTAGCAAGAAAGAAAGATATTCAGCGTAGACAATCTATGATGATGCATCGGGCTGAAGAATTAAATCAAATTTTCGCTGAGTGTTTCATTGTAGAAGCAACTAAAGTGCCTCAAGATCCACACATTAAAGGCAAAGAAGGCACACAACCTAAAGTTTATTACAAAGGCTTAGACAAAGATACAAAAGAAAAACGATTGGCCCATTTCCGTAAATATGGACCAATGTCAGACCGTGATCCAAATGCGTATGTGGACGCACCAGGAGATAAAGAAGCAAGAGAAAAAGGTATGCCGCAATCTAAGCATACTCAAAAGTATAAGCAGATGTACGGTGAAGCAGTAGCACCACAAGAAAGACAAAAGAACTCAAGATTAGAACAGTTGGTTCGATTAGGTTTAGCAGATGCAAAAATGCTCTCTACAATTAAAAGAGCTGTCGCTAAATTAAACTCAGGTGACACAATGTCACCGCAAGAGCGTGATGCTACAAATAACCTTTTATCAACACTTCTAGATATGGTAACAAGTGCAGATGCTTTGTTTAGAATGACAAAGACGCAACTTCAGAAAGAATCTTATGTAGTAGAAAAAGGCGAATACGACGATTACGAAGAAATTGATGGCCTAGAAATGGCTCAAATTGAAATAGAAAACATCATTCAAGATTCTGAAGATTTGCTTGAAATGATGGATGAAATGGATGAAGAGCCTGAAGCATGGGTGCTATCTAAGATCACTAAAGCAGCAGATTATATTTCAAGTGTCAGAGACTATCTTCAGTTTGAAGATGATTATGATTATGAGAACGGTGAAGAAGAAGAGGATGACGGTGAGTATGGTATGGAAGATGAAATGGAAGTTGAAGACTATCTTGCTTCTATGACACAAGAAGAATTTGAGGATGATGAAGATTTAAGAGCGATTTTTGAAGAAGTTGAAGGCTTAAAGAAGAAAGCGGAGAAGTCTGGTATTTCTTATAGCATTCTCAAACAAGTGTATAATCGTGGTATGGCTGCATGGCAAACAGGTCATAGACCAGGTACAACAGCGCAACAGTGGGCTTTTGCAAGAGTCAATTCGTTTATCACAAAAGGTAAAGGCACATGGGGTGGTGCTGATAGCGATCTAGCAGCAAAAGTTAAAAAGACAAAAGACACTAACGAAGCATTCTCAAAATTCGCTGAAGCATTAGAATGGGGCACCGATGAATTAAGAAAAGCATATGCTACTGCTACGCCAGGTCAGTCGCAAGATATACTTATGGCTAAGTATTCAGCAAACTCTGCATTAGATGTGATGAATAATGCTAACACACAAAGACTTTATAAACTTTATAGCGAAGAACAAGAGTTGCTAGATATCTTTGCTGAAGTCTCGGATGTATCTGAAGCATTCAAATGGCACCAAGAAGAAAGCAAACCACTCCACGAAACAGTGTATCGTGTTGGTTCAGAAAAATATTTTGAATTCTGGCGTGTAGCAAGACAAATGTATAATGAAGGATTGATGGAGAACATTGATCCAATAGATAAAGCGATTCTTGAAGAAACGGATTTAGGTGAAATTGTAGAACATGAGGGTGGCTATGTGCCACTTGATTGCCCAATGCTTGAAGAAGGCCTTAACATTTGGAAATATAATCCTGTGACTGGTTTATGGAGAATTGAACGTGACGTAACTCCAGAAACAAAAGATAAATGGCTTGAAATTTATAGAAAAGATGATCCTAAAGGCAAGTATGTTGTTTCAGCAAAAAAGCCTTCAAGCAAAGCACACCTAAGAGAAGAAGACGAAAAGAATCCACCACTCAATGAACCAAAACGTGGTGGACCAAAGAAGTTCTATGTGTACGTTAAAGATCCTAGTACAGGTAATATAAAAAAGGTTACATGGGGCGATACGACAGGATTGTCGGTCAAATTGAATGATCCTGAAGCAAGAAAGTCATTTGCAGCAAGACATCAATGCTCTATGCAAAAAGATAGAACAAGCGCAGCATATTGGGCTTGCAATACTCCACGATATGCTAAACAACTAGGATTGTCAGGAGGTGGGGATTTCTACTGGTGAAACCATATAACGATATTTTTCCTTTAGAGAATACATTTATTCGCACATTTTCAGAAAATGTGAACGAAGAGGAATTGATTTGGCATCGTGATAAAAAGAATAGAGAAATAAAAGTTATGGACGGAATTGGTTGGTTTTTACAATACGACAATCAACTTCCAATTCAAATGATCATTGGAAAAACGTATTACATCAAAGCAGAAGAGTATCATAGAATTTTGAGAGGTAAAAACAATTTAATTTTAGAAATAAAGGAGAAATAGAAATGAGAGACAATGCGAATTTATTTGGTTTGTCTCAGTCGCTTATTGATGCCGTAAAGAAAGTTCAACAAGAAGAGACTGAATATCAAGCTAAAGTAAGAGCACACATGGCAAAGAAAGGCATCAAGTCCTTAGGTGACTTGTCGCCTGAAGAAAAGAAAAAATTCTTTAACGATCTAGATGCTGCACACAAAGCAAAGAATGAAGAATTTGAATTAAATGAAGTCAAAGTTGGTGATAAGGTCAGTTTTGACCATGAAATGACATCTGCTCCAGGAAAAAAAATTAAGAAGTCTGGAACCGTTCATGAGATTGACGGTGAAATTGCACATATAAAAGTAAAAGACAAATATGGTGCAATGGTTCATAAGAAAAAAGTTAGTGAACTTCAAAAAGAAGAATTCAGTTTATCTGAAGGTATGCTTTCTAAGTTTAAAAAGGCAGACGCTCAAACAAAAACTGATTTCAATAAGTATAACATGAAACCTTATGACGCAGTTTATACTGTGACAATGGGCGCTAAAGGTGAACCGAAATATGATTTGACAATTCTCAAGCATGAGAATGGTAAATTCTTAGCAGCACATGGATCAGTTGTTGTGAAGCAAGAATTTGCTAAAGCGGAAGATGCTGCTAAGTGGCTGATGAATTGGTATGAAGAAAATAAGCGACCCGCAGCAAAGAATGAAGGCGTAGAAGAGTCCACTGGTGTAACAGATTACAATCCAAAAAGTCAAGGCGGCACACGAAAAGAATTAATCGCAAAGTATCACAAGACTAAGAATCCTAAAGATGCTGAGGCTGCTAGAAAAGCTGGTGCGACACAAAAAGAACTTCAGAGTGAAGAAGTTGAAATTGAAGAAGGCAAGTCTAGCACAGGTTATGAACTCTATCACAAAGACTTTTCTTCAGCAATGGCACACGCTTATGACTTTGCAAAGAAAAAATATAACATTGAGATTGATCCTTTTGAGATTGATCGCAAAGTTGCAATGGGTCCTAAGAAGCCGTCTTCAGGCAAATCAAACGCATATCGCTTGTTAGATAAAACTGGCAAGAAAGCGATTCAAGTACAAGTTGCAAATCTTGACAATCAACGGTATGAATTGAATATGTACAAAGAGGATTTGGATGAGCAAAAAAATGATCCGCCATTTGATCCAGATCCACCAAAGAAAAAATCGGATGTCGTTCCTGGTAAGCATGGTTCAGGTCCATCTATGGCTAAACACTTAGCAAAAATGGCACTGAAAAAACAGATGGATAAGAAGAAAGATGTAAAAGAAGATGCTGAACAAGTGGTCGAAAAAGTTGTCAAAGGCAAGGGATATGATAATCCTGAGAACGAACGCAAGAGTCCTGAAGGCAAAGTGCCCATGACAAGTCTCATGCCTGGCCATAGTGATAAAGCAGCACGATTCGCAGCAGTTCAAGCAAAAGGTAAACTAGTCAAAGGTAAAGCACAGAGCGCACCACAAAAAGAAGAATTTGATCCATCAGTTTTAGATGAAGCATTTTCTCCTGCAATGGTCGCAAAACTCAAAGCAGAGTATAGCAAGATTGATCGCATTGATCCATCAAGCAATAGTTATAAGAAATTGATCGCTATGCTTGATAAAATGGACATGAAAGACTTAGAAAGTCTTGCTGATGCAGGAATCAAGTTTGTTTCTGGGCTTGCAAAGAATCGTGTAAGTCGTAATGCTATGAAGCGTGGCGAAGGCAGTAAAGGCAAAAACTATCTCATGTCAAAAAATGAAGAAGTTGAGATTGAAGAATCTGGTGACATGGGTCCAGTAAACAAAGGCAAAGAAAAACCTGTAATGATGCGTCATAAGACTTCGGGCAAAGAAATTTCTGTTGTTCCATCTGGTGTCAAAGAAAAACAAAAACTTGGCTATGAAGTCGTTAAAGAAGAAGTAGAACAAATTGATGAAGTCAAAGTCGGTGACACCGTTCACGTTGGCATGGCCAAAAAAGGTGGTGCAGGATTCAAAGGCACCGTCCATAAGATTGATGGTGAAAAAGTTCATGTGAAAGTTGGCACAACAAAGTATGGTGACAGAATTGTTGCTGGTCAAATGAAGAACGTTACAAAAGAAGAACTGGAGATTGACGAAGCAAAAAAAGCTAAGCCTGCCTTCAAGGATGTGAAGAAGGCAGGCGAGGATATGAATGAAGCAGAAGGTAGTGGTACAGCTATACCTTCAGAAAAACAATCTATAGATCAAAAGAAACGAGCACAAATCGCTATGAAATCAGCCGATTTAAAAATAAAACATGATCGTGAACGTGAAAAATTGAAAAAAGAGCGTGCTGCTCTAAGAAATGAAATGTTTTCTGAAGCAATGAAAAAAGATAAAAAGAAAGAAGCGTCATCTAAAGATAAACTAAAAAAAGGTGAAGCATTAAGTGGTAAAGCGGAGCCAATTGAAGTTTCTCCGGAGATGAATCCAACAAAATGAATCAGTTACCTCAAATCTATTGTGACTTAGATCAAGTTCTAGTCAATTTTCTAGGTGGTGCAAAAAAGGCTTTGCGTGACGCTGGTATTGAAGCTGAGTTTCACGCAAAGGATCAGCACCTAGAAAAAGATCAGAAATGGGAAATACTTAAACAAGTTCCTAAGTTTTGGGCTAATCTAGAACCTATGCCAGATGGAATGACATTATGGAAATTCATTAAAAGATATGATCCTTATATTCTCTCTACACCTTCAAGAAGAATGCCCACAAGCATACCAGAAAAAAGAGAATGGATAAGAAAGCATTTAGGAAGTGTGAGTAAAATTTATCTTGTTTCTAGAGAAAAAAAACAAGACTATGCTAAAAATGAAAACGGAGAACCCAATCTACTGATAGATGATTATGCTAAAAATATTGAAGAGTGGGAAGCAAAAGGTGGAATTGGTATACGACATATAAATAGTCTGAATACGATTTCACAATTAAGAAAATTAGGATTTTAACAAAAGGGAGAAAATCATGCCTTTATGGGGAACAAGAGATTCATTCTCAATCACAGGTACGGTAGCAGTAACAAATACAATAAATGATACTTGGGTTGTAGGAACTGGTACAGCATTTACAACAGAAGTTAATATCGGTGATACACTTGTAATCGCTGGAATTAGAAGAAAAGTCGTATCAGTTTCAAACAATACATATTTGAATATTGATCCGGTATGGACTGCTGCTAATCAATCTGGCGCAACAATTACTGGTCAAGACACACCAAAATATTTGTACGCTACAGATGTGAGCGGCAATCTAATTTTTGGTGTTTCGAATGCTGAATCATTCATTGCAAATAACAATGCAAACGGCATTTCAACACCAGGTTGGATTCGACACAAAAGATATACCGATATGCATGGTAATGCTAGAAAGAAAACAGAAATTATTGTGGCAATGACAAATCTTACTAGCGACGCACCGGATGATGATACGGTTCAAGATACTTAATTTAATTATTGGCCTGAGTCCCAGGAGTAGCATTCCTCTTCAATGAGGTTTATAAAATTTAGGAGAAGAAAAAATGGCAGATAAAAAAGTCACACAGTTGACGGCACTTACAGCACCAGCAAATAACGACATATTACTTATTGTTGATGATCCATCCGGTGCTCCTGTAAGTAAAAAAATTACAATTGAAAATTTGCTAGGAAACACAACAAGACTTACCATAGCATCTGCTAATGTTGCATCAAATTCAACATTTACTCTTGCTGCTGAAGATTTTGTATTTGATGCGAATGTAAGCACAACGTTCACACGTGGCTTAGTCATCAATGAAGATGGCGCTGATTCTGATACAAGAATCGAATCAGACAATTCAGCAAACGCACTTTTTGTTGATGCATCAACTGATAGAGTTGGAGTTTTATGCAATGATCCTAACACCGCTATAGATATAAATTCCAATTCAATTAGAATTAGAACATCATCTACACCTGCATCCTCATCAGATGCGTGGAAAGCTGGCACAATTAGATGGGATACAAATTACATTTATGTTGCAGTTGCAGATGGTACAATCAAAAGGGCGTCTTTGTTGACATTCTAAAATAAATGATCATTGAATTGAATGAAGATACTTTTGATGAATACGCAGTAAAAAATTATAGAAATCCTAATTGTACTTCGGTGTTAGAATTTTTAGATGATTTGAAAACTATAAAGTATGTCAAAAGATTAATAAACAAATATGTCGCACAAAAAGATTTGAAAGAAAGATTGATACTAAATCATATCATATCGTTATCAAATGTTTTTGGTGTAGAAGCTACCGTTAACATGCTTCATTATAAGATAGAAAAAAGAAATCATCATGTGCTTAATGCGTTTTTTCTTTTTCTTAATTATATTGAAACTGAGGATTTAGAGTTTTTAGATTTAAATTTATATAACAGTCTAAAGAAGAAAATTTAATGGCGAATTTAGTAGATTTATATATCGTTTACAGAATATTAAGAAAACTTACCACTCCGTTTGAAGAGTGGGAAGCATATAAGCGCAAAATTATTGACATTGAGGGAAACATCATTAAGAAATCTGACGATAGACTTTCTGCTGAAGATAAATATGCATTGACAACTTTAGATGTATTGATTTTAAATTTGAAAAAAATTCTTAGTAAATTGCCCTTCGGTAAAACTAAACTTGCGTCATACGGTGCAGCATTGTTTCTAATCAAAGAAGAGAAGAATTTAACTGAAGACAATTTAGAACAAAGATTTATCACATATCTAAACAGCCAACAACTAAAAGAAGAAATTTCAAATGTTACAGGATCTGGTATTGCTGGTACAACAGGAGATCCACCTGTACCATCTAAAGTTATGATGAGAAGATTTGCTAATAATGATGTTTTTGTTGTTGACACGGAACGATATTTAAAAGCGAGATTAGGTAAAAGAAAATATCTCAAGTATGAAACTTATGTTGGAAATGACGATGTTGGTAATGCGATTCGTGAATTTGGTCGTAAGTATCCGAAGAAACCAATTATTCTACAAGACGGTAAAACAGGATCAATGATTTTTCTCAGATATGGTAAGAAGGGTATGTTTAGAGAACAATTTGATCTTGATTTAAGAGGACTATAAAATATGGAACAACTACTCTGGATGCTTAGTTTCGTTCCTGCATGGATCTATCATTTGTTATTAATTTGTGCTATAATGAGCCTTGCAGGTATAAGTTTTCTTGGAAAACTACCATTTTTCAATCAATATAAATTACCATTTCAAGTTTTGATGGGATTGATTTTAATTTTTAGTATATGGATGGAAGGAGTAATTGCTAATGAAGAAAAGTGGCAAGCAAAAATAAAAGAGCTTGAGGATAAAGTTATTGTCGCTGAAGCAAAAGGACAAGAAAAAACTGTAGAGATTCAAGAAAAGATTGTAGAGAAAACGCGAGTTATTAAAGAGAAAGGTCAGGAAGTTATAAAATTTGTAGATCGTGTGATAACAAATAAGGAAGAAGTTGTGAAGTATGTAGAACACTGTTCCATACCTAAAGATATCATTGAATTACATAATCAAGCAGTTATGATAAACTCTAAAGAAGGAGAGAAAAAATGAAATTTATAATTTTCTCCTTTATTGTCATGCTTTCTGGATGTTCTATGTTTAATAAACAACCTGTACCAATTGCGCCAAAATGGCCAGATGCTCCAGCAGAATTAAGAAAAAAATGCGAAACATTAAAAACAATTGTTGGTGACAAAGTTACTATAACAGACATGATGAAAGTTATTGTAGAGAACTATACACTTCATTATGAATGTTCAACTAAAGTTGACGGATGGAATGAGTGGTATGATTCTCAGAAAAAAGTTTACGAAACCATAATACCAGACAAAAAAACTAAGCCTTGGTATAATTTTTGGAGCAAATGATGAAATATAAAACACTTGGATTTATTCTCTCATTCAGTTTATTACTCACGAGCTGTGCAAGCACAGGACCCAGCAATTATCAGCTTTATGCAGAAACGCAAAAAGCTATAGCACAAGCAAATGCTGTCACTGAAACTGCAAGATATAACGCTCTTTTAGAAATAGCAAAAAATGGAGATAGTGCATCTAAAGTAGCAGCGGTATTGAGTATTCAAATGGGTAATGGTGGTCAAGGTAGACAGCAACAGCAAGTCGCTGCTCCACCAAGTGCAGGCGATACTGCTCTAAAATGGGCAAGTGTTTTACTACCGACATTCACCCAATTGTATGGCATTCATTCAAATAGGGAAATCGCCGTCACACAAAGCAACAATCAAGCGGCCATTGCTCAAAGCACAAATCAAACTTTTGCTACAATGAGTTCAAATATGGGTACCAGCAACGCTAATATAGCACAGAATGGCTTCAATGCTATGAATTCTGTTGGCAGTTCACTTGCCACTGTAGCAACGACAGGATTTAATGCAATGAAAGACACTGCTGCTGTCGGTGCAACAGCTACACAAAATGTAGCTACAGCAGGCTTAACAGCAGCAACAAATTTAGGTACAGCTGGTATTACTGGTCTAGTTACTTCTGGAGCAAATGGACTTACAGCAGCAACAAATTTAGGTACAGCTGGTATTACTGGTGTAGTTACTTCTGGAGCAAATGGACTTACAGCAGCAACAAATTTAGGTACAGCTGGTATTACTGGTGTTAATAATACTGCTACAGCGGGCTTGACAGCAGCAACAAATTTAGGTACAGCTGGTATTACTGGTGTTACTAATACTGCTAATAATGGTTTAACAGCTATATCTGGTATTAATGCTAGCAATAATAATACTTTACAAATTCTAGGCACTCAATCCAGCAATAATATTACAACATTAACAACAGCAAATAGGGCAATAATAGAAAATCTCGCAAATAAACTCACAGGAACGAATACGACAACTACCACAACCACAACGACAAATACTACTAATACTACTACCACAACAGGTGGAAGCGGTAATTAAAAAGTAAAATTGCGAGGAGCATGTAATGCCTATGGCAGAAGATACAACGCAACTTAAAGTTGACGTAGAGGTTCTCAAAACTCAAATAATCACAATCACACAGCTTTGTGAGAAAATGGATAAGGTGATTGATAGACTTATAGAAAATCACGATAAAGTTGTCAATCAAATCTATAACGATATGCGAGACAGAGAAGAAGAAAAAGATAAAGATGTAAAGGAATTGCATCTAAAAATTAATGGTGTAACTAAGGATCTTTCAGAAAAAGTTGAACTAACTGAAAGACGGATTATGGATAAAATTGAAGAACTAAAACGTGACATTGCTGACCATAATAAAAAAGAAGACAATGAACTCAAAAAGATTTTGGAATTCAAATGGATGACAGCAGGTGGTATCATAGCAGTTGCATGGTTACTTTCACATGTGAAATTGGAGGCTTTATCAAAATTATTTTAACTTGACTTATTTGACTGCTTATACTACAATAAGCAGTCATATTTGATTGTTTTTTATAATGGAATACATTTACTATGAGTATGTGGTTAGATCAAAAGTACATTGGTACACTCTCTATTCGCTTAGACAAATTTGCAAGAAAAAGCGAATATCTCTACAACTTCCGATGCCCAATTTGCGGCGACAGTCAAACAAATCGTAACAAAGCTAGAGGATATCTTTTTGCTAAGAAAGGTGGTATGTTTTATAAGTGTCATAATTGCAGCGCAAGCATGTCTCTTGGTTCATTAATAAAGCAAATTGACCCATCACTATACAAAGAGTATTCTTTAGAACGATATAAAGATGGGCAGAATGGTGTTAAGGGAGCACATAAAACAACTTTTGTGTTTAAACCGGTAACATTTACAACGAGAAATCTTTATCCGAACATTCTTACGCCACTGAGTAAATTAACTCAATCTCATGAAGCATGGATTTATGTACTAACCAGGAAATTACCAGAAGAAAAAATCAATAGCCTATTTTATGTCAATGACGTCTCTCGATTGGCTGAAATTAATCCAAACTATAAAGATCGGATTACAACTCACGAGCCAAGAATTGTTATTCCTTTTTATAATTCTGAAAAAGAATTGATCGGTGTGTCGGCCAGATCAATTTCAGAAAATCGTGTTCGCTATATAACAATGCGAATCGTAGAAGATAACAATCAAATGTTATATAACATTGAGAATGTGAATATGCAAGAAAGATGTTATGTAACAGAAGGTCCGTTTGATAGCATGTTTTTACCAAATTCAATTGCAGTCGGTAGTTCAAATCTAACGGTTGCACTTCATCATGTGAAAAATCATGTTTTGATTTACGATAATCAGCCTAGAAATAGAGAGATAGTTCATGAAATTAAAGCAGCAATTGCACATGATGCTAACGTATGTATTTGGCCTAACGACATTAAAGAAAAAGATATTAACGAAATGATTCTTGCAGGAAAAACGCAAGATGAAATTTTCACTATAATAAATAAAAACACTTTTCATGGCCTTGAAGCGATGATCAACTTTAACAAATGGAAGAAAGTATGAAAGTAAAATTAATTTCCTATTCACAAACTAACATAGGTGCATTCAGCGATGATGAATTTACCGACTACCCAAGAAGCGCACAAGACCTCGTGGCCTTCTGTGCGAGAGTATCAAATCCCTCCAATCAATTCAATCTCCAAACTTCAGAAAAATTACTCGCATACCTTATCAAACACAAACACTGGTCGCCATTTGAAATGGTCTCAGCATGTCTTGAAATCACAACCACAAGAGATATTGCAAGACAAATGCTCCGACATCGAAGTTTCTCATTTCAAGAATTCAGCCAGCGATATGCTGATCCAGTTAAAGAACTCGATTTTGTTCTTAGAGAAGCGAGGTATCAAGACACCAATAACCGACAAAATTCTATAGAGTTGCCGCCAACGTTAGAGGGCGCAAATCTTCAGGAGAAATGGGATTGGGCGCAAAGGCGTGTTATACATGAAGCAAAAGCAGCATATGGATGGGCTATCAAAAATGGTATCGCAAAAGAAGTCGCACGATCAGTGCTGCCTGAAGGTAATACAATCAGTAAGATGTACATGAACGGCACAATCAGATCCTGGATACACTACATACAACTACGGTCAGCAAACGGAACACAAAAAGAGCACATGGAAATAGCAAAAGCGTGTGCAGAAATTATATCAAAAATTTTTCCAGTCGTTAAATCACTATAATAAAAAGAGGTCGTATGGCAGATATTGTTCACGGGATTAGGGTAGATTTCTCTAGAGATTCCTTATTTGATGAGTTGGGCATCAAACGTTTAAAAGAAAGTTACATGAAAGATGATGAAAAAAGTCCACAAGAAAGATTTGCGTATGTATCGAATGTTTTTGGTAGCAATGAGGCGCATTCGCAAAGATTATATGAATATAGTTCTAAGCATTGGCTCAGTTATAGCACTCCTATTCTTTCTTTTGGTAGATCCAGAAGAGGTCTTCCTATCTCTTGTTTTCTACCTTATCTTGATGATTCTGCTGAAGGGCTTGTTAATACGTTATCGGAAGTAAATTGGTTATCAATGTTAGGAGGTGGAATTGGAATCGGTGTTGGTATTAGGTCTGCTGATGATAAGTCTACTGGCATTATGCCTCACCTTAGGACTTATGATGCTTCGTCGCTTGCTTATAGACAGGGGCGTACTCGACGGGGTTCTTACGCTGCTTATTTGGATATCAGCCATCCCGACATTCTTATGTTTCTTGATATGCGGAAGCCTACTGGCGATCCTAATATGAGAGCATTAAATCTTCACCATGGTGTAAATATCACAGATGATTTCATGCATATCATTGAAAGATGTATGGTAGATCCAGAAGCAAATGATGATTGGCCTCTCATTGATCCACACGATGGCGCAGTACGCGAAGTTGTATCTGCTAAAGAATTGTGGCAAAGAGTTTTAGAACTTAGAATGCAAACAGGAGAGCCATACATCCATTTCATTGATACAAGTAATAAAGCAATGCCTGAATTTCAAAAGAAACTTGGCCTTTCAATTAAACAATCTAATTTATGTAGCGAAATTATTCTGCCTACTGATAAAGAAAGAACAGCGGTGTGTTGTCTGTCTTCAGTGAATTTGGAGTACTATGATGAATGGAAAAATGATAAACATTTTCTTCGGGACGTTGCGGAGATGCTTGATAATGTTCTGTCTTACTTTATTGATCATGCACCTGACACCGTATCTAGGGCTAAATTTTCTGCTTCAAGGGAGCGTAGCATTGGTATTGGCGCTCTCGGCTTTCATGCTTACTTACAAAAGTGCGGATTACCTTTTGAATCTGCACTTGCAGTCAGCAAGAACAAACAAATCTTCAAGCACATTCGGCAAGGATTAGATCATGCAAATCTTGAAATCGGAAAAGAAAGGGGTGAAGCACCTGATGCAAAAGACACGGGCCGTAGGTTCAGCCATCTTATGGCTATCGCTCCTAACGCCAGTTCTTCAATTATTATGGGCAATACATCTCCCTCAATTGAACCATACAGGGCAAATGCATATAGGCAAGACACCCTCAGTGGCGCGTGGTTAAACAAAAACAAATGGCTTGATAAAATTGTTAAAGATAAATGTGCTGCTGATTCTAAATTAGATTATAGTGAAATTTGGTCAAGTATTATTGCGAACGACGGAAGTGTTCAACATCTTGAATTTCTTGATGACTGGACAAAAGATGTATTCAAAACTTCAATGGAAATTGACCAAAGATGGATTGTACAACATGCTGCTGATCGTCAACCATTTATTGATCAAGCGCAAAGTCTTAATCTCTTTTTTAGACCAGATTCAAACATCAAATATATTCATGCAGTACACTTCCTGGCATGGAAGCAAGGACTCAAAACGCTTTACTACTGCCGCAGCGAGAAGATTTCGAAGGCTGATAAAGTCTCTAAAAAAGTAGAACGTCAAGTCATTGAAGAATTAGATATGAAAGCATTAGTAACTGAAGAGGTATGTTTAGCATGTGAGGGATAGATATGAGTAAAATTGTTCTATTAAAAGATTTTTATGAAACGAAAGAACAAAAGGAAAAAGAACTTTTGTTTTATAAAGAAAAATTAGAAGAACTTCAAGAAAAGATATATTGGTTAGAACGTGATCTAACACTAACAAAAAATATCATAAAGATGATAGAAGATGAAAAACTACAAAGCATACCGAAAAAGGAATCTTAATGTCATTTTTAGTCGCAAACATACCACCAGTACATTGCTATGTAAGAAGAGAATTTCTTTATGATTTTACAAAAGGCGAAGGCGAATTTGAACCTTGCATTTGGGTATCATTGAAATCAATTCGTGGCCAAGCATTCCGTATTGAAGCATACTTACCAAATTATGGAGCATTGTATGATAAGCTGCCACTCAATGCTTTTGTTTCCAGAACTGAGAATATAGAATGTATACCATTAGATCACTTGCAAATATGGGATTGTTTCAGTTATAATGTAGCAGTGATTCAGAAATCTTTTCTGAAAAATCTATCATGTAAATTTTTAGCTAAAGATAAACAGTGGTATCATGGCGACTATATGTTTACTGTTGACAATGCAGCACCAGATCCTAATGTTATAGATACAACATTTAGTGAAGATCCTGAAGATCATAAGTCTTTCAACTTCATTCAATTGAATAATGGTCAATATGCAGCGCAACCAAATAATCGATGCATATTCTTTGATGCAGCGTCAAATCCAAAGGATTTAATTTTTCCAGATTTTAAAGTGTGCACCAAATTATATCGTGTAGAAACAAACCCTAAATGGGCCTTAGGAGATTCAACCGAAGTCATGTACGGAGATAAACAAGAATGATAAAAAAAGTAAAAAAGAGCAATCTATTAGATACCAGAAATAATTTTAAGCCATTTAATTACCCTTGGGCGTATGAGTATTGGTTGAAGCATGAACAAGCACATTGGCTACATACCGAAGTGCCGATGATTGAAGATGTGAAAGATTGGAAGAATAGGCTGTCTGAAGATGAAAAGAAATTTCTCACACATATTTTTCGATTCTTTACACAGGGTGACATTGATGTTGCTGGTGGTTATGTAAATAATTATTTACCTTATTTTCCACAACCAGAAGTTAGAATGATGTTAGCTGGCTTTGCTGGTCGTGAAGCGTTACACATTGCAGCGTATTCGCATTTGATTGAATCATTAGGTATGCCTGAAGCGACTTACTCTGAGTTTTTGGAATATGCAGAGATGAGAGAAAAGCATGATTACATTTTAAATTTAAGTTCGCAGAATTCAACAAAACAATCTACTGCTGAACACATTGCAGCATTCTCAGCATTCACTGAAGGTATGCAACTATTTTCTTCGTTCATCATGCTTCTTAATTTCCCACGCCACGGTATGATGAAAGGCATGGGTCAAATTGTGACATGGTCAATTGTAGATGAAACAATGCATGCCGAAGCAATGATCAAGTTATTTCGAACATACATAGAAGAAAACAGAGAGATATGGAATGACGATCTTAAATCTAAAATTTATACCATTGCAACTAAGATGGTTGATTTGGAAGATAAGTTTATTGACTTGGCATTTGGCATGGTACGCGTGGCTGACTTGGACGCTACTGACGTTAAACGGTATATCCGCTATATTGCTGATCGGCGCCTTATCAGTTTGGGTCTTAAAGGAATCATGAAAGTAAAAAAGAATCCTTTGCCTTGGGTTGAAGAAATGATTAATGCGCCAACACACACTAACTTTTTTGAAAATCGTGCTACAGACTATGCTAAAGGCGCCTTGTCCGGTGACTGGCAAGATGTGTGGGCTAAAGCAGCGTAGAGGAGAAGATCATGCCAATGTATAAATTTTATTGCAGTGTAGGATGTGAAGCCGATGGTGAAATATATACCGATGATGAACCAGCATTTTGTCCATCTTGTGGTATTAGATTTGATACAGACGATGTAAGCGAAGGTGAAGATGATGATTGGGATGATGATTCTGAAAATTGGAATGAAGATGATGAGGGTGAACCTTGGATTAAACGATGATTGCGGGCGTAGACTATTCAATGACAAGCCCCGCAATATGCTTGTCACCATTGAGTGAATTTAAATATGAAACTTGCATATTCTCTTATTTAACCACACTTAAAAAATATGATATAGCGGCAGAGAATATTTTCGGTAAATATTTCGAATATGATAATGAAATAAAACGGTACGATACCATTTCATCCCATTTTTTAAATATGCTTCTTGACTATAATGTAAGAACATGTTATATTGAAGGATATTCAATGGGATCTAAAGGTAGAACTTTTAATATTTCTGAAAACACAGGAATATTTAAGCACAGAATGTGGAATTTTGGAATCAATTTTATTGCGATACCACCAGCAACAATCAAAAAATTTGCTACAGGTAAAGGCAATGCAAATAAAGAAAAAATGCAACGAGCGTTTATTGAGGAGACAAGTAAAGACATTAAACAGATATTAAACATGACTGAAAATCAATGGAATCCATCATCAGACATTATTGATTCATACTATGTTTGTAAATATGGATTTCATCAAGAGACTTTGAAAAATGAATGACAATAAAATTTTAGAACTTTTTAATTTTGATAGAAGCAATAATCAATTTCAGAGTAAATCATTAGCACATTTACACACATATTATTTGTCGGGTGAAATTAAATCTCCTGAAGATTATGTTGAAATATTTGATCTGATGAGAAATGCTTCAGAGCATGACATCATTAAAATTCACATCAATTCTTCAGGCGGTCAATTGTTTACCGCAATTCAATTTATGAGAGTTATGGCTGAATGCCAAGCACAAATTATATGTTCAGTTGAAGGCGCTTGTATGTCGGCAGCCACAATGATTTTTTTATCGGCAAATGCTTTTGAAATATCTGAACACTCCGTCTTCATGTTCCATAACTATTCTAGTATTGTGATGGGTAAAGGTGGCGAATTATACGACAACATCATGCATGAAAGAAAATGGTCAGAAAAAATTTTAAAAAGTATTTACAAAGATTTTTTAAGCGCCGAAGAAATTAATTCAATATTAGCAAACAAAGATATATGGATGGACGGAGAAGAAGTTCTTAAAAGATTAAAAAATAAACAAGATAGTATCAATAAAAAGGTGAAAAATTCAAATGGTAGAAAGTCTAGAAAACCTAAAGAGTGATGTGTTATTTTTATTATCATCTGCTATTCATGTGAAGCATGGCATATATAACACAGAACAAAGATTAGTTCAAACAACTAGAACGTGTAGATCAATTAGATCCTATGTCCCTGATGCTAAAATTTATGTCTTAGACGGTGGTTATAAAAATATAACAGATGAAGAGGGGTTTATTTTAGATCAATTTATTGATAAGTTTTATAACTTTTCTGAAAATCAAAATGTTATTAATGTTCAGGCAATAGATAATCACGATGTTGTTAAAAATTTTATTGAACTTTATATGTTCTCAATATTCTTAAATGATTACGCCGAAATTTTTTCTAGAAATCATAAAAGAATTTTTAAGATTAGTGGCAGATACAGATTGAATAATGCTTTTAATCTTGATGATCATATGAAAGAGGCTGATAAAATTGTCATTCGAGGACCATTTAAAAGCCAATTTAGTTCAAAAATTACAGGAGATGTTACTCAACAATATATGAGCAGACTTTGGAGTTTCGATGCGAGTTTGACATCATACATCAAAGAATGCTACCATAACATGCTAAAAAATATGATGGATAAAGTCAATGAGGGTGGTTATATAGATATTGAACATCTTCTTTTTAAACATTTAGATTCTAAACTAGTCTATAACATACCACAAATTGGTATTGAGGGTAACATAGCACCAAATGGAATGATGGTACAAGAATGAATCCAACACTATATCAAATATGCTTTGAAAAACATCAACTTGATCAAGTTAAATCACCAATGGTGCCATTTGACAATATTGAAAATTTAAGGCCTGAACTCAGAGAATATCATTCTTTTAAAAGAATCATAGATGAGAATAATGCATCGAAACTTTACGGTGTGTTTGGTCCAAGATTTCAAGAAAAATTAAGATACGACGGACAAGATATCTATGATTTTATTGTTGCCAATCCTGATCAAAAAGGAGTGTACATATTTAATCATGCACGAATTCAAAGTGTTATATTTTTAAATGTTTGGGAACAAGGCGAATATTTTCATCCAGGCATTAAAAAAATTATGCTGTATGCATTAGACAAAAATGGATACGATCATACTGTTATTGATAGTATCATGACTGAAAAGCACATGTGTTTTTGTAGTTACTTTGTTACATCTGATATTGTATGGCGTGATTACATGCATTTTGTTGAAACAATCAAAATAACTCTTGATCGTTTACCTGACGAACTAAATGTTATATATCATGGCAGTGCTAATTATTCCAGAGATAAATCGCTTGGCATGTTTCCATTTATTGTTGAAAGATTGTTTTCAACATATATGAAATTGTTTACTTTTGATAATTTTGGATTAAACGTTTATGTTAGGCCGTACGATTATTCACTATATACGACTGATAGTGATTTCATAAATTATTTTCAAACACTACATAGATTAAAAGAGGCTAGCATCGACGATTCAGATTCTTTTGATTCTTGGCAATATTTAAGGAACGACACTTTGCTCAAATATCCACATTTGCTTCATTTGGACTGAAATGAAAAACTTTTTGCCTGGTATGTTTTTTATTCTTTTGCTACTTGCTAGTATCATTTCAACAACACAAGTCTTGACACTGGAGACGCATCATGTTAAAGTACAGAGTGTAGCAAATGCATCAGCCATTCCACGATGAAGAATTTAGAAGGAGCATTGATGAAATGTCTTCGAATGAACTTAGAGTATTATGGTTAAATTTGACGATGCAATTGTTAAATGACATTGATGATTTAGTAGAGATCGAAGGAGTAAAAGATGCAGCAGATTATTTAAATCGTTTTTTTGAATAGCCCCTTTAGCTCATGCATGGTTAGAGCAGCGGACTCATAATCCGTTGGTGCCGTGTTCGACTCACGGAGGGGGCACCACCACTTACTTTATGGAGATATTATGGAAACCGAATTTGTTTTAGTTGAAACTATTTCAATGTTTAGAATCAGATATGTGATTGAAGTGCCCAAAGGAGAAAAAAACATTGCTTTAGACATTGTAGCAATGGATAAACCAAAAGAGTTTAGTCAAAAACATCTAGATGAAATCATTGTTTCAGATAGGGTCTTAACCAGAGAAGAAGTTTTGAAACAATGTGATGAAGATAATGATTATCTTGAAACTTGGTCTGAAGACAAGAAATTTGAAAATTTAGTTGTAACACTTGACGGAGTTGAGAATGCAAAAGTTGACTGAGTTTAAATTGGGTGATGTTGAAGATCCGCATTTGTATGCACAATTACATATTCAGACGTTAAAAACTTCAGGTGAAATACCAAATTGTGATACATACAATATTTACTACAAACTTAATGCAGCGCAAGACTATTGGCGTGTAGACGTTTACAAAGAGGAGACAGAAAATGCATGTAACGCTTAATGAACTTAAAAGAGCAATTGCTCTCATGGAATCTTTGAATGAACAAGATGGTCACTTCGTACTTCACAATGAATGGCCTCATGATGATGGTCTAGTGCTTGTTCTAAATGTTGAACATTCAGGTGTGCGTGGTGATTTGCATATAAAATTATTTGATGAGAGTGATGATGACATTACAGGCGCATGAGTGATATATGAAAGTATACATTGGTCCTTATAAAAACTGGTTAGGTCCTTATCAACTTGCTGAGAAACTTTGTTTCTGGGCAAAAAAAGAAAAGGACGAATACGGATTTCCTAAGACACCAGATTGGGTTCATAATTTTGGTGAGTGGTTAGCACACGGCGACATAGAACCTGAACCAACAAAAGAAAATCCTAAGAGCCTTTTCAATAAGAAACGAAAAACAACTTTATTGTACAAGTTTTTGATATGGTTAGAATCAAAAAGAAGTCGTAGCATCTATATCAAAATTGATAAGTATGATACATGGAGTATGGATAGTACACTCTCTATGATCATACTTCCGATGCTGAAGCAACTCAAAGAAACTAAACACGGTTCACACATGGTAGATGATGAAGACGTTCCAGACGAAATCAAATCTACTTCAGCGCCACCAAGAGAAAATGAATGGGACAGTGACGATAATCTACACAAACGTTGGGACTATGTTCTTAATGAAATGATATGGGCTTTTGAACAATTAAACGATAACACATGGGAAGATCAGTATCATACAGGAGAATATGATTTACAGAGCGAAGTTTGTGAATGGAATGAAAATGATAAACCAAAGTTATATCGAATGATAGAAGGACCAAATCACACTTCAAAATTTGACTATGAGGGTCATAAAAAGCATAATGATAGAATCAATCGTGGACTTGTTCTTTTCGGTAAATATTATCGTGGACTCTGGGACTAAAATTATAAATACTCTCCATACATATTACAGGGAGTTTTTATATGGAATTCTTTACTGAAGATAGAGTTAGAAGTCTTATACCAAAAGTTAAAAACTTTGATGACTGGTATGCTAATCTACTTGAAATTCTTCCTCTTTATGAAATAGATTCTCCGCATAGAGTAGCAGCGTTCATGGCACAATGTGGTCATGAATCTGGTGGATTTACAATTATGCAAGAGAATCTAAATTACTCCGCTGACGGTTTGAGAAAAATATTTGGTAAGTATTTTCCCTCAGTAGAGTTAGCAAATCAATACGCAAGAAAACCACAAATGATTGCCAATCGTGTCTATGCGAATCGCATGGGCAACGGGCCAGAATCATCAGGTGATGGATGGAATTATCGTGGACGTGGTATAATTCAAATTACAGGAAAGAACAATTACGTTAGATGTTCTCAATCAATGTTTGAAGATAATCTTTTAGTTGAACAGCCTGAATTATTGTTAGATACATACTATGCGATTCATTCTGCATGTTGGTTCTGGACAGCAACTAGATTGAATGAGTTGGCTGATGTCCAAGATTTAAAACTTATGACAAAGAGAATTAACGGCGGATTTATTGGTCTTCAAGATCGCATTAATCACTATAATCATGCAGTACACATTCTGAAAGGATAAATTATGTTTAAATGGCTCAGAAATTTATTTGTAGGCGAGAAAGGTGTAGCATCTACACCAGAAGATGTGACACCTGTTCACCCGACAGTTTCGCAAGAAGAAGTCAATAGAATTAATAAAGAATTGGAAAAGATTTTAGATGAAACGTCAAATAAAGAACCTATTCCTGTAAAGGAACAAAATAAAGAGTTGACTAAAGCGCAGGAATCAGACATTAAAAATAAACAGTCTTCTGAAATCCAATCTATTTCTGCTAAAAAATCTAGATCAAAAAAATCTAGAGCGAAAGCTGTTTAATTACAGAATCTTTCTCTAACTATAACGCCATTTGGTTGCATCACTTCTTTCCATTCGGTGCAATTTACAACTGACCCAATAATTACAGGCTGTTGTTGAACAATCACCGGTGCAGATTGCTGTGATATTGTATATCCAATAACGCCACCAATGATCACTGGAGCAATCCAACGCCCAGGATATGTATAATTCCAATGATGATGACCATATCCATGACTGTGATGCCTATGGTGGTGTGGACCCGCAAATGCTGGAATTGCGGATACTATTAATAGTAAAGCGATTAAATATTTCTTCATTTTTTGACATTCCTTGCATAAGAATATATGGAGTATAGCACATCATAATAAAATATGCAACATACAAATCGTATAAATTTTCGTATTTCTTTTCTTCAGTCATAAATTCTCTTGTTTTCTAAATAAGTCGTTCTATTTATAAATTTGGAAAAATATGGAAACTAAACTCGCCACAATTATTTGTTCAGATGTAATTGGATATAGTAGTCTCATGCAAGCCGATGAAATAGGAACGTTGCATAAATTAGACGCATGTAGGGCAATCATTGATCCGTTAATTACTCAATTTAAAGGCCGACTGTTTAATACGGGTGGTGATAGTGTTTTAATTGAATTTCCTAGTGCAGTTGATGCTGTTAAATTTGGTGTTGAAATGCAAGCACAAATTGGTAAATTAAATAATGGTATGCGCTGGAGAATTGGTATACATATGGGTGAAGTCTGGATTTATGGCACTAATTTAATGGGAGATGCTGTGAATCTTGCTGCAAGAACTGAAAGTTTAGCAGACTATGGTGGTGTGACAATGACTGATACAGTTTATAAAATGATTGTAGGTAAAATGAAAACTTTAGAATTTGTAAGTCGTGGTGTACAAGAATTTAAAAATGTGAATTCAATGGAAATCTGGAGTGTAGTAATTCCCGGCGCAACACCAAATCCATATCTAAACAAAGCACCTAAGCAAGAAACTTCAGCAGATACAATTAAAAGCCATCAAGATTTATTAAAAACTGTAATCAATGATCAAGCTGCAAGAAATAAAACACTTCATGATGCACAAACACTAAAAAGAGATGGCAAATTAGGACCAGCAACTAGAGTGTTGATGTGGCGCGTGACTAAGCAAGACAAAGCGGCCGTTGATGAATTAATTAGTCTTGGCATCAAAAATTTAATTCCTAATGAACTTAAAGTTTATGCTTCAGCAGTCATTAGAGAGTTTTGTACTAAGTTAGATAGCAATAGATTACTTACTATAGCAGACTTAATGGAAAATTGGAACTATAATTCAGCAGCACTAGATTTTGTAAAGATAGCAGCAAAAGTCGACGATAAAGCGCAGCAGAGATATGCACTTATGATATTCAATGATCCAACAAGTAGTGATGCTGAGATCAATGCCATTCTTGATGATTTAAAAGAATTAGCTATGAAAAAGAATGTTGATGCTATGATTAAACTGGGCGAATATTATACTAAAATTAATGACAAAAAGAATGCGTTCAGATGGCTCTATGCTGCGAGGGCACAACATAACAATCACGCACAAAAATTAATTGAAGAATTAAATAAAACAATCAGTAGAACTGATTTTCAAAACTTTAAAACGGACGCAGATGCGCTCGTAGATCAAATCAAATTTATAGATGATAATTTGATGAGATGAATCATCTCTCTTTATTCAATTTGTTTATTTGATCCCAAAGTGCTGTAATTTGTTTATCATAATTTTTTTCCAAATAGTCTAATCGTACTTTGATTGTGACTGCATATGCAGCGATTGCAACAACGCCTGCGCCTAAAAACCATAATTTACCTAGTCCATCGGCTAATGTTTCCACTATGAATCCTTTATGGTTGTTGTAGAACTACACTTATTTAGTAATGTTGCATAAAAACAACATCTTGACAATACCGGATTTCCTCGTATAATGGCTGTGTGGTGATTGATAAACTCTTCTATATAGGTGTAGTATGAAAAACACAATTGAGACTTATCTTGAAAACGGTGTCTTGGTAACAATTCTTCCGACATATGCACCGAGAAAGTCTGAAAAGACTTTCACAGCAAAACGCTATTCTATAGCGAATACGGGTAGAAAACAAGTAACTATGAAAAATATTGGTTTGAAAGGGTATGGTGCGATATGAGCGATAAAGTAAAAGGTCTGATGTTAGTCGTTTTTACTATATTTTTGATAGCATTGATTGGATCATGGCTAACGATTCTTTCTATCAATATTGTGTTTGATCTAAATATACCGGTAACATTTGAAACAATCATAGCAGTGACATGGTTGACAATGACGCTTAAAGGGATTTTTTCAGCAAACACTTTAAATACCGGAAAATGAAACATTTAATTGCAAGTTTTATAGCGGCAACTACGCTAACAGCAAATGCTAGTAATTTTCAAGAGATGGCATATGGCCGTGTTTTATCAGTAGAGCCGTTAATTCAAACTATTTACCATCGTGTGCCTCAACAATCATGTAGTGTTACGACGGAAGGAAATCGTCAGATTGAGAGGTGTCAGAATTATACTGATAAAGTCTTCAATCAAAGAATTACTGGATATCGTGTTAAATTTGAATATCGTGACACAGTACAAACTTTGATTATGGAACGTGATCCTGGAAGTCATGTTACTCTTAAAATTGTAACCACCCTTCATGTATTGGAATAAGCGTATGTTTTTCGTATACGGAGCAGAGGGTGGCAGAGGCACTGAAAAAGCTGAATATTTATTGACAATGACAGGATTTCCGTATAGACTCTTTCTTTTAGATAAGGACTATACAAGAGATCAATTAGAAAGATTAATTCCAGGAACTAGAGTTGTACCACACATATTTCATAATACAAAATATGTAGGAACAGTCAAAGATTTATATGATTATCTTTATAATGAAGTAAAGGAGCGTGAATATGGCGAAAACGACGACAAAAACGACAGTGAACCAAAATGAATCATCTCAATATTCAACATGGGGTGAAGAAGACAGGGCAGCATTTCGGAGTTGGCTCAAATCGTTGCTAAAAAGCGACATTGTAAATTTGACATTCCGAAAGAATGATGGTACAATGAGAGAAATGAGATGTACTCTACGGGATGAATACTTGATTGAGTCCAAGTCCACCACTGAACCAAAGAAGCCTCGCAAAGTGAGCGAAGACTCTATTGCAGTGATTGATTTGGATAAAAATGAGTGGCGATCCTTTCGATACGATTCAGTGAAGCGGGTTAATTTTACGATAGCACAGGAGTAAATCGTGGCCAATCCAGGCATTGATGTGAAGTATATTGGTGATGAACCTACCTTTTCAAATTTTGAGATGTTGAATGAGTTGGATCAGCGGATTGCAATTTCAAAAGCGTTCAACTGGTATTCTTATTTCTATAGCAATACTGAAGCAAAAGAATTTATTCTTACATACTCAAAAAGCATTGGTCGAACCAAAGATGAGTTAGCGTCCATCAAGTCATTGCCTGATAACGCATTCAACAAGCAAGCAGGTTGGATTGCAAGGATGATGATTCGTGGTTTGACACCGACACCACGTTTGAAAAGTCATTTTGTGAATCACTACAAGCAATTGCTAACTCTGGTGAAACCACAGCCGATCGCTACGGAAATTGCACCGACAACTTCAGTTGTCAATGTTCAGCAACGAATCCAAGACAAAGCATCCGAACATGCAGGTGAGATTGAAGGCTTGCTTGACGATTTCATGCTTTGCGGTTGTAAAGAACCGTTTAGTGTGGAAGCGTATTTAAAATCTAATAATGTTACAGCAATTGTAGCAAGTAAAATTTGTGAAAAGTTTGTCCCTAAAGCAAAAGAAATTTCTAATGCACTGACGGATAAAGAGTTGGCCGAGGGGTACAGCAACTTTACTAAAGTCCAACTGAAGCGATATCGTGACATGCTGGATGCTATTGTTGAGCAGTGCAATACCTTTTCTCAGCAGAATAAGCCTGTGCGGAAACTTCGCAAGAAAAAAGATAAGTCTCCTGACGTTCTGGTTTCTAAGATGAAATTTCTTAAAGAGGATGGTGCATTCAAGAGTATTGCCCCAGAAAAGGTGGTTGGTGCAAATCAACTGTGGACATATAACGTGAAGACAAAGGTCCTTGCAGTGTATCATTCCGACAATGCAAAAGGATTGACTGTCAAAGGTAGCACACTCCAGAATTTTGACGAGAAAACATCCATCGGCAAACGATTGCGAAAGCCTGAAGTGGTGTTGCCAAACGTGTTGAATTTTGGTAAAGTGAAGTTGAAGAAGATCATAGAAGAGTTGACAACAATGGAATTGAACTTGACAGGAAGGATGAACGATGATACACTGATCCTTCGTGTGGAGAAATAAATGTCTATTTTAAATGATGAAGATAAAGATTTCGTAGAACAGTGGATTCGGAATTTAGATTCTGAAATTCGATTTGGCGTGAAAAGTGATTATGAAAAAGCACAAATGCAATATATGATTTCCATTTTAAAAAAGATTTTAACAAATGATATTGATTGACTTAAATCAGGTCATGATTTCCAATCTGATGATGCAGATTGGTCAAAATGGCAATCAAGTGGACGAGAATCTGATCCGACATATGATTCTCAATAGTCTACGAATGTATAACGTCAAATTCCGTGAGGAGTTTGGTGAGATTGTCATATGCGCTGACGATAAGCAATATTGGCGCAGAGACTTGTTTCCCTATTATAAAGCTAGTCGCAAAAAAGCGAGGGAAGCATCTCCTTTAGATTGGAATCTAATCTTTGAAACGTTGAACAAAGTCCGTGATGAATTGAAAGAAAACTTTCCTTACAAAGTCATTCAGATTCATAAAGCTGAAGCGGATGATGTCATTGGTACATTGTGCTATAAGTATGGTGTAGAATTGTCGAGTGAGGGTGTGGAGAAAATTTTGATTTTGTCGAGCGATAAAGATTTTCTCCAGTTGCAAAAGTTTGCAAATGTGTATCAGTACAGTACAATGGCCAAGAAATTCCTCAAAGAATCTAGCCCATCAAAATTCTTGCAAGAGCATATTATTCGTGGAGATACTGGTGATGGGATTCCTAATTTTCTTAGCGGTGATGATTGCTTTGTTACTGAAACTCGGCAGAAACCGATAACAGAGAAAAAGCTAAATACATTCATCGGCAAGAATCCAGAAGATTTTTGCGATGAAATCATGCTGAAGCGTTATCGAAGAAACGAATCATTGATTGATTTGTCTAAGGTGCCTGAAGATATTCAATCAAAAGTTTATATCGCTTATGATGCGCCAAAGCGTGGTAGGGATAAATTGTTAAACTATTTCATTAAGCATCGGATGAAACTGATGATGGAACACATACAGGAATTCTAATTTTATGGACATTTCAAAATGGACGGTACATGAAACGCTGAAACATATCTCAGAGTTGCCAGCAAAAGACCGTGTCGATGCGATTCAGCAAATTTCAAAGTTGAAGCCTATACTCAGAGAAGTTTTGGGCTACACTTATCACAAAAATTATAACTTTACTCTACCTGAAGGTGATCCTCCATTCAAAACAATGGAAGTGCCACCAAACATGGGATTAAACAGATTACCCCATGAAATTCGAAAGTTTAAATACTTTGTAAACAACACCGAACTTCATGCGATTAAACGTGAGAAGATTTTCATTGAAATGTTAGAAGCATTATCGCCAGAAGAAGCAGTCCTGGTACTCATGATAAAAAACAAAAAACTTATCGGTCCTTACAAAAATATCACACGTAAACTTGTAGAGGAAGCACTGCCCGATCTTTTCAGAGGAGAAAATTGATTTCAAATGTCTAAAACCATTCTTAAATCTAACAATAAGTATAAAAAGTTTAAAGACTTTTATGAGGAAGATGAGTCTTCAACAAACAAACGTCAAAAACAAAGATTCAATGAATCCAAGAAGCACAAAGACAGGTTGCGGCACGAGTTGCGAAAAGGAAACTTCCAGATCGCTGAGGAGTACGATTCCTAACTGTTGTTTTTATGCAACACGCTTGACTTTCTCCGTGATCAGAGTACAATAGAACTATGTTGAAAGAGAAAGGAAACGAAATGATTGACGTATTAGATACGTACCTGAACTTCATCAAAGAAAACTTTGCAGCACATTATGCAAATCGGACTGACGATGTTGCCAAGAGCATGGTTGAAAATTTCAATAATGGCCTTCGGGTTGAAGAGGGTAGCAAGTATCTTAAGATCGTTACCCATGGCGGTTCAGCACACACTTTCATTTGCAAAAAAGACACTGGCAAATTTAAGAAAGGTGACATTCTAATGGCTGCAAGTTGGAATGCACCCGCTCGAAATTTTGCACGAGGTAATGTGATTGCGAAAGAGTTTGGTTCAATCAATTGTTATGGAGCTTAGTGATAAAATGAATGACGGTGATGTTTTTGTTGGTTTGATTGTAGCTTTTATTGTAGTTGTAGCACTAATCATGGGCGGTATAATTCAACTTTGACGGAGTAAAAAATTATGGGATTAGATATGTATGCATTTTCTCTTGATGAGAAAGATGCCATTTCTGACGTTGAATATGCTGAAGAGCCGGATACTAAAACGGAAATTTTTTACTGGCGAAAGCATCACAATCTTCATGGTTGGATGAAACAACTTTATGAGAAAAAAGGTGGAACGGAAGAATTCAATTGTGTGCCTGTCCGACTTCGGCAAAGTGATTTGTTTGAACTTCAGTCCGTGATTCTAGCGCATGGTTTGCCTGAGACTACAGGTTTTTTCTTTGGTATCAGGCCTCCTGATGAGGATTCGGATGAGCAAGATTTGTTGTTCATTGCGAAAGCATTGTCGGAAATCAATCGTGGTCGTGCAGTCTATTACTCTTCATGGTGGTAAAATATGGTGAATAAACTGATTCGGGATGGCAGAGTTGCTGTCCTTGTTTCTCACGGCTTCGGTGCTGGTTGGTACTCATGGCATTACGATGAACGCCTATTATTTGAACCGACGATTGCTGAAATGTTGGAGAAGAATGTTGATATATATGAAATTGAAAAATACTGTGAAAAAACATACGGTGATGAAATCTATTACGGTGGCTTAGATGGCCTATCAATTGTCTGGGTGCCAGTAGGAATGCAGTTTCGGATTGAAGAATATGACGGCTCAGAAAGTTTGAAGATGGAACAAGAAATGCATTGGATTACTGCGTAGAGAAGTTCTTTATAAATAGTTTCCCGGATTAGCTCAGAGGTAGAGCAACGTCTTGATAAGGCGGAGGCGAATGGATCGTTACCATTATTCGGGACCATATTGAAGCACATTTTGATGCCTATAAGCAGTCAGAGTTGATCGCCTGTCTGACGGTGTGAGATGAATGTGCTTCAATATGATAAAGGTCGAGGTGCACCAGATCATTTCTAAAGGTCACTGACACATCGGAAAGACGATGGCCATATTGAAGCACATTTAATCGAAAGCATCCTCAGAACGGAAGTGACTCGCCGGTGAGTATGCAGGTAGAGAGGTGTAAAAAGCCCCCGCTTGTCACGGTTACCTCAAGTGTGTTTCAATATGGGAATTATTCCGGTCGAGCAAGCTAGGTGTAGGCAGTGGACTGTTAATCCATGAAGCCTGGTTCGAATCCAGGGACCGGAGCCAGATGTATCTCGGATTAGTTCAGCCCGGTTAGAATGCCTGCTTTGGGAGCAGGAGGTCGTGAGTTCAAATCCCACATCCGAGACCAGTTTTGCCCTCTTAGTTAAATGGCATAACGGTTGATTTGTAATCATCAATTGGCAGTTCGATTCTGTCAGAGGGCACCAGTTTTATCTGATCGTGGTGAAATGGAGATCACAGTAGCCTTCTAAGATTCTATTCCGGGTTCGAATCCTGGCGGTCAGGCCAGTAAGGAGATTAACATGCCAGCGACATGGCTTATTAGCGATACACATTTCGGGCATGACAAAACCTGTACTGTGTTCAAAAGAGACGATGGTTACCCTCTTAGGCCCTTTAAAGATGCCGAAGAGATGGACGAGGAAATGATTAAGCGTTGGAACGAACGTGTTGATAAGAATGACAAAGTATATCACTTGGGAGACGTAGTCATTGCTCGTAAAAGTCTTGCTACTCTTAGTAGACTTAACGGAGACAAAGTTCTTATTAAAGGTAACCATGATATCTTTAAACTTCATGATTACACCGTACACTTTAGAGATATCAGAGGTTATCATGTGATGTCTGGTCTTATTCTTAGTCACGTTCCAGTACATGCTGATTCCATCGAAAGATTTGGGTGCAATGTTCATGGACATCTTCACCATAGAAGAGTGATGAAAGATAATAAGATTGATCCGAGATACTTTAATGTGAGTGTAGAGTGTATCGACTTTGCTCCTATTCTTCTTGAAGATCTGAAGAAAAGAATTATGGAGCAGGGTGGGGGTGTCGAGATGAAAAAGTCTCGACACGAAGTAGATTAGCTGATGTAGATCAGTGGTAGATCGCTTTCTTGGTAAGAAAGAAGTCATGAGTTCGATTCTGTCAAGAGGTTACCAAAAAGGAGTTTGTATGAGACTTACTGATTTAATTAAAATATATGATAATGTTTTGAGTAAAGACTCTTGCAATAATATCATTGGGGAGTTTGAAGCAAGAAAAGAATTGGTAGATCATCATCATAATGATGTTTACAAATTTGATCAATTAAACTTAAATCAGACTGATCTAAAACCTTTAGCGACAATTTTCATAAGGCAAATTATTCCGCTCATTAAATATTATTCAGCGGAATTCAATGTTGATCGATTCATTAAAATGAATGCTTTTGAAGATGTTAGAATTAAAAAATACTTGAAGAATTCTGACTATCAATTTAAAACACATATCGATAGTGCCGATAAAGAGTCTGCGGTACGATATTTGGTTTTCATTTTGTATTTGAATGATAACAACGGCAACACATTTTTTCCAACACTTGATTACTCATGTAGACCAAAACAAGGAAGCATGATTTTGTTTCCACCTTTTTGGATGTATCCACATTCTGGTGTGATACCTACAGATAATGATAAGTATATTATGATGAGCGCATTACATCATACATAATTCTATAGAATCCCCGGTCCTACGCCGGTTAGCGAGTGGGCGGTTAGACTTCCGTGAGTAGTCTAGGTTAGCCATGCAACCTCCCTCCGGGCTTTTCATCCGGCAGGGTAAAAGATAATGGCAAAGTTGACCATCCTAAGATGGTACGGACAGGGTAACAACTCAATTCGGGGCTTATGGGAATAAGTAGCCGATCCTAATTTTATCACCGTCGTTCAACGGAAAGGACATAGGTCTTCTAAACCTAGAATAGGGGTTCGACTCCTCTCGGTGGTGCCAATAACTATCAGCGCAATAAAAAAATTTCATTGAAATGCCTATGACAATTGATATACATCTTAGAGGACTTCGGTGATTGATAAATAAGATGATATTTACATTGGAGGTATTATGGCGACAAAGAAAAAACTTGACAGAGGTAGTGAAATAAAACCTAAACCTTTAAAAGTGAAGAAGACTGAATCCATCGAAGTTAAAAATGGTGTCTTTGAAGGCGAATACAGTAAAAGTCTTTATAATAACGGTGAATTAGTCAGTTTTGACATTGACTGGGACAAATTGAAAGAGTACATGAAGAAAATTTGATGATTCGCCTAAGACAAATCGGATGATCTTGCTTGAAAGAAATCTTAGTCAATTGGCGTGTTGCATAAAAACAACAGGGCGCTTGACAGCGCATCTTTTTTATTGTAGAATTAAATCAAATATGAAGGAGATATCTCATGCCCAACTGGTGTTATAATAATATTACGATTCATGGAAGCAGTGCGGAGATCGCAAAGATTGAAAAGTTTCTTGAAGAACGAAAAGGTGAAAATTGGTTTGATTATTTTCTTCCGATGCCTGAAGAAATTAAGAAAACAGATGGCGCATGGTATGAATGGGCAATTAATAATTGGGGCACTAAGTGGAATTGTAATGCAGTTGATTGGACGGCTTTTGAGGGCGAAATCTCATTTACTTTTGATTCAGCATGGGGTCCACCGATTACTTTGTACGAGTATATTTCAAATGAATTTGAAGACTTATCAATTCAAGCAGAATACTTAGAAGAAGGTATGGGTTTTGTTGGTGAATTTATTGATGGTGAAGATAATTGTTACGAATACGAAGACTTAGAAGATTTAGATTACATTCCAGAACATCTAGTGGAGAATTGGAATCTCCGAGAAATGTTAGAGGACAGAGAAAGTGAATACGACGAATATCAAGAAGAGGAATCCGATAGCGAAGGATCTCAAAAGTCCTAAGTATCGGATGCGCGTTGTTGAAAGCAAATTGAGAAAACCACCTAAGCATAAGGAACGGTATGAGTTTGTATCTTGAAAACATGGGTCCTCGACAAAGCATTGCATCGGAAATTCTAGACACCATTCGATTCGGAGATTTGGATAGAATCAAAAGCGCAGGCACTTATGTAAAGAAAAAACTAGACGCAACATCGGATGCTTATGTGTTGCATTTCGGCCGATCTAAAGATTTTTACGGTGCTGTCCTTGTTCACAAGCCAAATAGCATTGAAGTGAAACTTGTAAATGCTGGCCGAAAAAAGTCTATGAAGTTTAAGCGATTGGCTGAAGTCAAACAATACTTTTGTAAGACTTTAATTCTATAATGAATAGCACTGAGAATAATTATTTGGACGAAGATGGCTATCCTACTGAAGAGTTTTTAACAAGTATTGAAATCTGGCGAGATAGACCTTTTACTGAATTGATGGATATGATTAAGCCATACTGGAGGTTTTCGGACTTCGGTTATTGGACTCAGCAGGCTGTGCTGGTAAAAGAAGATTGGATAATGGAATACAGATTGAGTACAGGTGGTTGGTCCGGCAATGAGAGTATCATTAGAGCACTAAAGGACAATCATATTTTTTGGAGTCTCTGCTGGTACAGTAGCCAACGAGGCGGTCATTATGTGTTTGAGGTGAAACATGAAAAAGCGTAACCAAAAATCATTGTTAACACAAATCGGTGAAAAGATTAAACAACGCCGATCACAAATGCTGATTCATTCTTGTCTTTATTATGAAATGAATGAGAGCATTGTTGACGATCATACATGGCAAAAATGGGCCAATGAACTCGCAGAATTGCAAAAAAATCATCCTGATGAATGCAATATGGATTTTTATGATGAACACTTTAAAGATTGGGATGGTTCATCGGGTTATCATTTGCCTTTGAGAGATCCTTGGGTCTACGGCAAAGCAAAGTACATTCTAGAATTGACGAGGAACGGTTATGGGAATGTTTGATTACATTACTTATAATGGTAATAAATATCAGACAAAGAATACTCCATCACAAAGCATAGATAATTATGAAATTCGTAACAATCAATTGTGGTATGAAGATTATGATGCTGAGTGGATTGATGCAGAAAGAGGCAGTTTTTTGGGGCACATAGAAAAGAAAAATCTTCGTTGGACATTTTGCGAAAAGTTTATCGGTGAGATTCGGTTCTATAGATTATTAAACAGGAAAACTAGCACCTTGGAAGAGTATTCTTCTTACTTTTATAAAGGGCAGTTGAAAGAACTTCATCTGTTAGAAAATGAGTGATATAGCAAAGCGTCGGGAACAAATGAAAGTATGGATTGATCCGCCGAGTGGATGGAAATATGGTTTCCCTAAAATCTACGATCCTGATTGTGGCTTGAATGTCATGGAATGGTTAGTGAAAGAAGGATATCCACAAAAAGAGATAGACTACATAGGGAGATTGTTCTACATCAGAAAGTGGAAAGTCAAGAACGATGAATGATTGGAAACACACAAATAGCATGGACTACTTTTATAGAAAAGATGACGGTCGTGTTTTAGGTGCTGTATGGCATAAAGCATTAGATTCTTCAGTATGGACCTCAAAGATATACACAGAGGACTTTCCATTTACAAACGAAAGCGAAAAGTTTTTAGGCCATTTCATTGACGAGTATTCAGCAAAGAAATCAGTTGAACTTTTCTGGCTTAAAGAGTATAATACACTTTTAACTTAAAATAAAAAAGGAACGCAATGAAGATACTTAAATCTTATTGGTCAACAAATAGCACAGGTACGATTGGAATCGTGCAAGTTGAAACATTAACTAATGAAATTAAATATTATATTGGAGTTGGTTCAGGAAAAAGTGAATCTGAAGACCGTGAACGTATCGCTTACTACGGCAGTAAATTTTTAAATGAAGCAGGTGATATAATTTTTAAGGATATGTAAATGTTTTGGGCAATTTTTAACTTTATCGGTGCGTGGTACTTATGGAACGTTTCGCAGAACGCATTTGAAATGAAAATCGATCATATAGGTTGGTTAGCCCTTTTCTTCAGTGCTGTCAATTTTGCAGCAGGTTTGAATGGTATAATATAAAGGAGTTTATCTAATGAAAGAAGTGAGGGGTTGGCTAGAGAATCGTGTCACAGCATTGCGTGAAGGTAAAGATTCAATTCCTAAAATTGAAATTGATTATTATGATACATTTTTTGAAGTTCATTCAGACATTCTAGAAACGATTTGGGTCCAAGTAATGGAGAATGATTTTGTAAAGGAATAAAAGTGGAATTTGATAAGGAAACCGATATAGTATATGCTGATACGATTGACTACATCAACCGAGCACTGTATCAGCATAATCCTTTAGCACTTGCTGCAAGTCTTGTAACTTTAGGACTAGCAATGTATAGAACATCATTGTCTGACGAAGATTATGATAAGATGTGCACCGCAATTTATGATACAAGATTTAGAATTAAGAAGATTTAAACTGTCATCAAATCTTCATGAAAATTTAATGCAAATGTAATCAGTTTTATATCATTTTTATGTTAAATACATACGAGAGTATAGGGAACTCTCGTATGTATTAATCTTTTTAAGGGGAATGGTATGAAACTAGAGATGCGTGTATGGGATATGGATGTTCGTTTAGAGCTAGAAGATGATGACACTGAAGATCAACTTTCAGTTTTGACAACAGTTAGAGACCTTTTGGATATGTTGAGTCGGTTTGAAAAAGTAAATGTTAGCATCACACAAATTGAAGATGCTGATGAAGAAGTTGCAGAAGAAGACGAAGAAGAAAATCACACTGAAGTTGTACAAGATCATGCAGAGGAAAATCAAGTAATCTGATGAGAAAATGGATTACCGTACCATCTTTATATCGGATGTACATTTAGGTAGTAAGGGTTGTAAAGCAGAAATATTAAGTAATTTTCTTAAAAACAGCAATGCACATAAATTATATCTTATAGGCGATATAGTAGACGGTTGGAAAATTCAGCAAAATAAGTGGGCTTGGAGACAAGCCCACTCCAACGTAGTGAGAAGAATTCTAGGTTACGCCAAACGTGGCACTGAAGTTGTTTACATAGCAGGGAATCATGATGAGTTTTTAAGACCAATGATACCTTACGGTTTAACCTTCGGTCGCATCCAAGTAGCAAATCAATGTACGCATGTAGGACTAGATGGCAAAAAATATCTAGTGATACATGGCGATCTTTTTGACGGTATCACTAGATTAGCACCGTGGATTAGTTTTCTCGGTGATAAATCTTATGACATGCTCATTTCAATCAATACTAAATTTAACTGGTGGAGGCACAAACTTGGATTCGGGTATTGGAGTTTATCTAAGTATCTTAAACACAGAGTCAAGCGGGCTATTGATTTTATGTTTCAGTTTGAGCGTAATCTTGCTGACTATTGTAGTAAGCGTGGTTTTGACGGAGTTATTTGTGGACACATCCACAAAGCAGAAATCAAAACAATAAATGGCGTCATCTACATGAACGACGGTGATTGGGTTGAATCGTGTTCAGCATTAGTTGAGCATTTAGATGGCCGTTGGGAAATTGTGTATTGGGACAAGAGTGAAGACGATGTGGATTCTGTTTCTGATAGTCGTTAACATATACGATCCATCGGATGTGCCGGGCCGTATACAATTACAATTCAAAGATCAAGCTAGCTGTGAACTAGCGTTACAAAACACAAACTATTGGGTAAAATTCCCGTGGTTCAAAGTGGAGGGGAAGTGTGAAAAAAATACTGATCATAACAGACAATTTACCAGACCAAATTAACGGTGTTGTTACCACATACAAAAATATTGAGGCGTGTGCGGTTCGTGATGATTATAACTTTGTTTACATTACTCCCGATGAGTTCCGCCACTTTGATTGCCCTGTATACAACGAAGTCAAGATTGCCTATCCAAGGAATATGGGCGAGAAGATTGCGGAGATACGTCCGGATCATATCCATATCGCCACAGAGGGTCCTGTTGGTTTGTGGGCTAGAGCATATCTTACAAAACATCATTATCGTTACAATACTGCTTATCATACTAAATTTCCTGAAGGGCTCAAAACTCTGGTTGGACTTCCTGAGTCTATTACCTGGCGTTACATAAAGTGGTTTCATAAACATACAGGCAAAGTGCTGACAACAACGGAATCAATGAAAGAACAATTGAAAGCTAAAGGTTTAGTTGCTGACATTGTGCCGTGGACTAGAGGAGTTGATCGGACCATTTTTCATCCAGAGCATAGAACAAAAACAAACGGGCAACCAACTTTGCTTTGTGTGAGCCGAGTCAGTAAAGAAAAGAACCTGGAAGATTTTTGTAGTCTAGACTATTTTGGTGCAAAGAAAATTATGGTCGGTGATGGTCCATATCGTGAAGAATTGGAAGAAAAGTATCCTGATGTGGAATTTGTCGGCTTCAAAACCGGTGTAGAATTAGCAACATATTTCGCAAATGCAGATGTGTTCGTATTTCCTTCAAGATGGGAAACATTCGGCATTGTTATGATTGAAGCAATTGCATGTGGAACTCCTGTTGCAGCATATCCTTGCCAGGGCCCAGAGGATATCATTGAAAACGGTAAGACTGGCTACCTTAGAGAAAATCTTAAACAAGCAATTACCGAATGCCTGGTCATGGACCGAAACGTAGTCCATCAGCATAGTCTGAAGTGGTCATGGGAAGAAGCGTGGGAAATCTTCCGGAACAATCTAGTTCCTCTCAAAAACTGATTTGTTGTTTTCATACAACACAGTTGACAATTATCAGGACCAGCGTATAATTAATTCTGTAGTGATTAATTAACAAAGGAATCTGAAATGAGAATGAAGCGAATGATTGATGGTCTTGACAACGGTCAGAAAATCCGTGTTATCGTTGATGGTGTTGGTTTCCACACCACAGTCAAGGGTGCTTTTGATCTGGTTTACTACCACCATCGTGTGGCCGCGGTCCAAGCTCTCACCAATCTCGCTCTGAAGCGTATTCTAGCCAGGACTGAAAAGCCTACAGGTTTCGCCACCACTTATGATGTCCGTAAACTACCGGATGTGACTGGCGATGAAGGCAAGCTGATCCGTGTGGATGTTCAAGTTGACTTGTTGTAATTAAACAACTTTTTTATTCTTCTGGAGTTTTTATCATGCGTACCACGACAATCTACCATCTCCTCGGAGTGTCAAAAGCCAAGACTGCTAAAGCAGTCCTATTCCTTGACCCAGAAACCGACCGGCAAGCGTGGATTCCGCTTTCCATTGCTACTGTCAAGTTTATCGGTGCTAACTTTCGCGTGAAAGTCTCGATTCCTGACTGGTTTTTCAACAAAATCTCCTGGACTCCTGTTGCGTAAATACAACGGGGTTGACACCAATCCCGTTTAGTGTATAATTAAACCATGATGATTCAAAAGGAAACCGAAATGAAAGTAGTAATGATTACCAAAGCCCAGCCCTTCGGCAACGAAGTCCTTGCAATCTTCGCAAACCCTGCTGATGCAGCAGCTTTTGCAGCCGATCTTGCTGATCCCGCAGTCAACCTGGTTGAATGCAACCTTGTGGTTGGTCCGTTCGGCATGAAAATGGTTCCTGTTGTTTAATTACAACAGGGTTGACAAATGGCCAAGGCCTGCTACAATGAAGTTATGGTGATTGATAAAGAATTGAAAGGAAAGAAAATGATTGATTTTATCGCTGCTGAGAATGGTTGCATTGAACTCTACGCTAGTGTCGGCAACTTGGTTGTCAAGTCTGCTGATCCTGAGGTGCTTGCTGATGCAGCCCTTGCAGTCGGCGGTTTTGCTCGGAATTTGATGGCTTCGTCTTCGTGTGATTTTGCTGAAGAATATGGCTTTGAAAGCCAGGCTGCCTTTGATGCACTTTTGGATGAAATGTTTGATTGTGCTACCGCTGGTACGATGTTGGAAGGATAATATAGAATGAAAGAGGATATCAAAGCCAAGTTGGAAGAAGTCCGTAGTCTGTTGAAGCAGGCTACAATGAATGGAAACAGTTTAGAGTGTACGGCTGTCCTCGTGGTGATGGAACGCAATTTGAACAAATTGCTAGAGTACAATGATACATATGTGGATTAGTGTAGGTGTGGGCAATGAAACACTGTTGGCCTAAAAAAATGTACTATGTAGCACTAAACAAGCCCCATACCTTCCCCGACGGTGGCTGGCGTGATTTTATTTCCACGCCAAGTCTAGGTAGGGCGAGGTACTATGCCAAGAAGCTTAAACGAAAGTATAGGCAAATTGATGTTTATGAAAAAGGTAATGAACCGTATGTGCTGTTTGGGAGTTGGTTATAAATGATTACGATTGAGTGCCCGAAGTGTAAAAACATCTATGATGGCACTAAAACTTATTTTCAAGCCACAAGACTAAATTCCGTTCTTAGAAACAAACGGAAGGTTTGTATATGTCTAAAATGCCTTGAAGACAAACCTTCAAATAAGAAATGCCTTGAAGACAAATCTTCAAATAAGTCTAAATCTTTAAAATCTAAGAAATTGAAAACCTCAGATTTTCTTTTATCAGATGGTAATGTTATACAGATGCCGGATCATAGATTTCATTCAACAAATGTGTATCGACATTTAAATAGTTTTGATAAAGACTATAAAGATAGGGGCTTCATTTATGTCATAGGTCCCGAAGACGGACCATTTAAAATAGGTATTACCAAAGATGTCAAAACTAGATTAAGAGAATTGCAGGTTGGATGTTGGTTTAAGATTAAAGTCCATTTTATATTAGAGTCTATTGACCCCAGACACACCGAAGAAATTGTTCATAGCTTTTTAAGTCAATATAGGCTAAACGGAGAATGGTTTAAATGTCCACTAAATGGAATAATTCATACAATTGAAATGATATATGAAAAAATGTTAGTTATTTCTAGAAAAGATTTTTTAAGCTGTGTTTATGATTGAATTAACCAACAGATACGGATCTCAAAATGAACGAACGAATTCGAAAACTTGCTGAACAGGCTAAATTATATAATGGTTGGTTTTGTGGGCAAGGTAATATAGAAAAGTTCGCCGAGTTGATTGTTAAAGAATGTATTGCTAATTGCGATGACTTGAATAGCATGAAGTATATTGCTGATCACTTTGGCATCAAGATAGAGGGTTTGGAATGAACGAACGAATTCAAGAACTTGCTGAACAATGTTGGGATCAGCGATTAGATGGTCGGCATTTCGATCAGGAAATGTTCGCCGAGTTAGTTGTTCAAGAATGCTTACTATCCCTAGAACCAGATTTATATAGTAAAGAAATTGATTATGAGTTTGAACAAAGATTCTACAAACGTTGCAGAGACAAAATCATAAAACACTTCGGAGTTGAACAATGAATAGCCAAGAAATCAGTGATGCTGTGTATAACTACGCAATGAGTCGTAGCGACTTTACAGCACCTTATGGCGTATTACAAGGTGAGCATATCAATCGAAAAGGCACCAAGTTTAAGAGTGTGACTTTTGGTCGTGCTCGTACACTTGATGCTACAGTGGAAATCTATAATAGGAATTTTATGATTCTTCGGTGTAGTGGTGTTGCTAACCGAGTATATGAAAATTATGATGATTTAATGGTCGCATTGCGGGAGCTATAATGATGAACGAACGAATTCGAAAACTTGCTGAACAGGCTAAATTATATAATGGTTGGTTTTGTGGGCAAGGTAATATAGAAAAGTTCGCCGAGTTGATTTTGAAGGATGTATTCGACCGCTTCGGTGATGAAATTTTGAGCTTACACTATCTTAAACAGGAATGTTGCCAAGATTCGGTGCATTTGCTGAAATCAAAAATACAAGAACATTTCGGAGTTGAAGAATGAACGAACGAATTCGAGAACTTGCTGAACAGGCTTGGGACGAAACTAAAGAAGAGTTTGGCAGTTTTGTCGATGACAGTGGAGAAATAGATTTTACTTTCCTACATGCTTATACGGAGAAGTTCGCCGAGTTGATTGTGTTAGAGGTTTTGGCAGTACAGGAGAATCTCATCAGTAATGGTCATAATGCCTGGCATTTGCACAAACCTACGAAAAAACATTTCGGAATTAGATTATGAACCAACGTATCCAAAAATTATTCCTTGAGGCACAGAAGTCTGTGCAGTTTCTCGCCAACTCCGAGGAATCCAAACAGCGTATTGTAATGGAACGATTCGCCGAGTTGATTGTTGATGAATGTGCCAATTGGATCAACGAAAATGTTGGAATGATAGATGAGGATGCTAGGGCTGATTTACATAAACATTTTGGAGTTGAAAAATGATGTGGAAAGCGAAACCAAATTTACTAAATGAGAATGATTCTCGGACCTTTGAGACTGAACAGGAAGCCATTTCATACTTAGAAAAACTGACTGGCCAGATGCTGGAGCGGGACTACCGGCGAGTCCGGAAGGCTGGGAAGATGGTTACCATCAAGGGAAAATCTGATTGGGAGCTGATTGGAAAACTCCAGCAGGTTGTTGCATAAAAACAACATGGTTGACACCGAGTTTGGTCCTGCTATACTAGAGCCATGGTGAACGAAAGGGGAAAAATGATGAAAGTAGCAGAGCTGATAGCAGTGCTTCAAAAGATGGACCAGGATCTGGACGTGGAAATGGCAATGAACATGGAGTATCAGTGTCCGGTAAAGGCTGACATGGTGCAGGTTGTAGAGCACGATGGTTACCGTTATGTCTGCATAGACACGGATCATGAATAAGGACCAGAATATGGATAAGGCAATCTATGTGATTGATGGTTTCGGTGAGTATGGGCTTGATGTTAATCATAGCCCAGGAGTTGGTGGCTACTATGTTAAATTGTACGATGGCTCTTATGATGCATCAGGCTTTTACAATGAAAAGGACGCACGAGAGGAGCTGGAATTCCTTGTTTCCATATCAAGCCACAGCGTCTGGCATCATGTAGATCGTAGCATTAAGGGTGATCCGCACTTCAATGCCGGCTTTGATAATTATCGAGATGTTGCATAAAAACAACACGCTTGACATTGGTCCGAGTCCTGTTATTATATACCTGTGATGAACGAAAAAAAGGAGCGAATGATGTGGAATCTTGAAGGAATGCATGTTACCGGTACTTATCTTGGTGGTGACTATACCGTTTCCGGCTATGTTGAGTCTAGCCGTGTTAAGTACGGTGGTGGTGTCCAGCACACCGTAATTCTGGATGAGCCAATCAAGTTTCGCTGGCGAGCTGAGCCTACCAGTCGGTTGTTGATTGACCATGAAAACGTGGTTTCCGTTCGGGACCATGCTGTTGCATAAAAACAACACGCTTGACTCTGGTCCAGGTCCCTGCTATACTGAATTCATGGTGAACGAAATGGATGATTTTGATATGTTGACACCCGAAGATTTGGCTGACTATGATCGCTGGAATGCTGAAGTTGAACTTGCGTACCGGCACTGGTTGACAGAATCCGATGATGGTATTGCTTTGATTAATGAATGGGCCGCTGCTGCTGCACTGGCCGATGCCGCTGACATTGAAATGGAGAATGTATAATGGCTTATATGAACCAAGAGAAAAAAGCGAAGATTGCCGCACTGCTGAAGCCAGTCTTAGCTAAGTATGGTCTGAAAGGCAGCCTTGCAGTCCACAATCATTCCACGATCCGCCTCACGGTAAAGTCTGGTAAAATTGACTTCATTGAGAATTATCTCGAGGATGGCAAGTGTACGGACGAAGCCTTTGTTCGGAAGTACGGAACCCTTGATGTGAATCCCTACTGGTTCCAGGATCACTTCACCGGCGATGCTAAAGCATTCCTGACTGAAGCATTCGCAGCACTAAAGGGTGCCGATTACTACGATGAATCCGACATCCAAACGGACTATTTTAACACCGCTTATTTCTTTGGTTTGCAAGTCGGCAAATGGTCCAAACCGTATGTGTTGACAGCTTGATTTGGTTATGTTAAATTTTAATTTGATTAGGAGATAATTATGGCACGTACCGCTACCACTCGCATGTTTCACCGTCTTGTTCGGTTTCTTGCTGATAATCCGGGTATGAAGACTCTACCGGAGATTTCCGCTGGGTTGAACTATACTTATACTTATGTAATCGCACCAGACCTCTGGAGAGCAAAGCAATTCGGCGCTGATATCGTACCACACAAAAGTGGCCGGGAAGTGCTTGGATACGAACTCCTGAACGGTCCGGCTATGCTGACAGCACTGGTTGCATTTGATACCAGCACCGTCAAAACACCGAAGGTCAAGAAAAACGCTAAGGCTGCACTGGTTCCTTTGGCTACTCCAGCGACACCGGCGGCCGCAGTACCGGTCCCGGCACCGGCTAAGCCAAAAGCAGCGAAAGCTAAACCTGCTAAGACTAAGCTGCCGAAGCCGGTAGAGATGGAATCCGACGAGATTTCGACGGTTTCAACGAAGCCAGTGGACATCCTGGACGAGATTGACATCGACTTAGTGACATTTGAAGATCGGTCGTTTGCTGAAGATTATGTAAAGGCTTTGTGACATCATGAACATCTCTGGCCTGATTCCTCTCATTTTAGAAGCATGGGGTTTAGGTTTGACGGGCGACAACGTTGTGAATTATGTTTGCGCCCGGTCTGGCTTTTGTAGTAAACTATCAAGAAATGAAATTGAAACCACAGTCCGCAATTTGATAAAGGAAATGTCTGAATGAAACACTACGAGAGATTGAACTTACTTGAAACTGAAGTGATGCATATGCGAGAAAACTTAGCGATTTTTAAATCCGTTATGGAAGCGCACATGAACGATTTCGCAAAATCACAAACCGATGAAGGCTTAGCACTCTGGCGAATTCTCCAATTGATGAAAACAAACACTGAACAAACTTATGATCTATTCTATGAATTGTTTGATGATATCAAAAAAGACTCACAAGAGCAAGAAGCTAAACAAACCAATCTTTATCCTGGATGGACTGTAAAATTTCCTGAAGAACCATTGAAGCCATTGCCACCAGAGCAAATGGATCTATTTCAAGAAAATAACACAATGGCAGGAGATCATGTATGGAATCATATCGTTACTGATATCAGGAATTCTTCGCAATGAACATCTTTTATCTTTCCGACAATCCCGAATCTGCTGCTAGGCAGCACTGTGATAAACATATTGTAAAAATGGTGATTGAATATGCACAGTTGTTGTCTACGGCGCATCGGATGCTCGACGGAAAAGAATATATAGATGTTACTGCTAACAATCGTAAAATCAAACGATGGAGGATGGGAGATGACAGAGAAGCGATTCTGTATAAAGCATCTCATATCAATCATCCTTCAGCAGTTTGGGTTCGGCAATCTGTATGGAATTATCGTTGGCTACATGATTTGCTTACTTGTTGTCTTGATGAGTATACATTTCGTTATGAAAAGATCCACGTGATCCGAAGGTCAGGATTAGAAGAAGCATTATTTTTTAATCCTATGAATGTTCCTAAAAGTGTATCATTCTTTGAACCGCCACCTGCAATGCCCGATGAATATAAAGTAAAAGGTAATGCTATCCAGTCGTATCGGGAGTACTATATACATAGCAAGAGCCGATTTGCAAAATGGACTAAACGAATGGTCCCTCAATGGTATACTGAAGGAATTAATTTAAAGGTTAAACATGCCAACATATACGTTTCAACACAAGACAACTGGAGAGATCATAGAACGGTTGATGAAAATCTCCGAGCAGAAGGATTGGCTTGATGCGAATCCTGATTTTGAAATAGCACACTTGGGAATGACTTTAGGCGATCCTATTCGCTTAGGGTTGAGGAAGCCTGACGCTGGTTTCCGTGAAGTCTTACAGAAAGCAAAGGCTGCACATCCAAGAGGCAACATCAACACCTTCTAATGCGTAGCATCTATTTTGATCATGTAGGCGTTGACATTGATTACGAACTACAAACAAGACAAGTAGACGGGCGAAGATTTTATCTTACGCCTGAGGGCTATGCTTATCCGTCTGTTACAACAATTACATCGTTACATGGAAAAGAAGGGATTCTTGAATGGCGAAAACGTGTAGGTGAAGAAGAAGCAAATCGGATATCTACTCAAGCAGCAAGAAGAGGAACTCGCATTCATACCATATGTGAGAATTATCTGAAAAATGAAGAAGATTATATCAAAGGCCATATGCCATCATCTGTTGCATTGTTTAAGACTGTGCAACCAATTCTTGATGAACGGATCAATAATATTCATGCGATTGAAGTCCCACTATATTCTCACCATCTAGAAGTTGCGGGCCGTGTAGACTGCATCGGTGAATTTGATGGTAAGTTATCTGTGATAGATTTCAAAACTTCAAGCAAACCAAAACAAGAAGATTGGATTGTCAACTATTTCATGCAATGCGCTGCATATGCTGTGATGTATGAAGAGCGTACCAAAATACCAGTTTCAAGACTTGCGGTTGTGATAGCAGTTGAAAATGATGAACCGCAAGTCTTTGTCAAAAAGCGGAATGATTACATCGAATTGTTTAGAGAATACAGGAAAAAATTTGAAGAGGCGACTCATACTTTTTAGTGGCGGTGTTGAAAGCACAGCACTTCTCACGATAGCAGATAAAAAAGATTTGTTATTGATATGTGGTGTACCTAGAAAAAATTACACATACGGGCTAGATTATGCTAAGTGTAAAAAAATAGCATCTGTATACGGAAATGAAATTATGGAATTTGATTTTCCCAATCAAATTGATGGATCTAAATGGACGAATCAATTGATGTGGTTTGTATTTACATCATATCTAATTGTAGCATCAAGAGATGATATCAATGAAGTTTGGTGGGGAATGCATTATAACGAATCCCATAGAAATTTTAATCATCCGATAGAAAGAAAAAAAAATTTTGAAAGAATCATGACAGCATGGTATACACTTCATCCAACAATTAAGTTTTGGGCGCCATTAGAATTTGAAACAAAGACGCAACAATGGCAAAGAATACCAGACGATGTGAAAAAGTATGTGAGCTGGTGCAATACAAATAACGATTGTGGTGTATGTAGAAAGTGCTTAGAATTTAAGAAATATTGTGGCGATATACCAAAGAACCGACCTATCTTTGTACCGCCAAAAAAAGAATTGAAAGAAGTCCAACAATATAGTGATAGTAACGGAAAGAAATTTCTTTCAAATTTTTTAAACATAAAGGGGAATGCATGAGTCAACAAATGGTTCACGATGTAGTAAGGTTTATTCAAGCGTGTGAGCAACTTCGCACACCTAAAAATATAGAATTGTATGATAAACTAATTCATGAGGAATTTGAAGAATACATAGATGCAAAGAATGACGCAGAGAAATTGGATGCATGTATGGACATGATTTGGGTGATTATTGGTTATTGTCATATGAAAGGTTGGAATGTAGAACGTGCATGGGAAGAAGTTGCAAGAAGTAATTTAGATAAGATTGATCCTGATACAGGATATGTTCTAAAAAATTCTGATGGTAAAGTGATGAAACCTAAGCATTGGAAAGCACCTGCACTTGAACAATTTGTTGAAGCATGATATAATCACTAAATAAAATATTGTTGTATGAAGTTGAAGGAAACATGTTGCGGACGGCGGTTCAAATCCGCCCAGGTCCACCAAAAGCATGGCAGCGAAAGACGCCTAACCAGCGACCCTACCTACAAGGGAGAATACGGTGAATGATCAATTGTTGTGGTGACGATTGTATGTGTTCACGCCGCAGTAGGATGCTTTTGATGGGCCTGTACTGGTTTCGACGGAGCAAAGAGTACGGAAATGGACAACACGACAGGCGAAGGACGTAATCCTAGCAAAACGTTAAACGCAAACGACGAAAGATTTGCATTAGCCGCCTAAACACGGCTTAGGGTTTCGGTGAGTTTCCTCGTAACAGAATAACTCACCACACACTCACACACATTTAAAGGAGACTATTATGAGTGATACGGCGTTTGGTATACGATTAGAAATTCTCAAAATGGCAAAAGATATAGTTGATCATGACTATTTTACAATGAGAGATTTTGAACAACAAATTTGGAATACTAAAGCAGATGATGCTAGAGCAAAAGGCAAAGAAATACCACCATTTACTTTTACACCATATCCATCTGTTGATACTATCATAGCAAAAGCAAAAGAACTTAATCGTTTTATTAGTGAAAGACAGTGAATTTGATGAAAGCATTTATTACTGGTATCACGGGGCAAGATGGCTCTTACTTAGCGGAACTTCTTTTGTCTAAAGGTTACGATGTGCATGGGCTTGTTAGACGCACTAGTACATATAATCTTCAAAACATTGAACATATTAAATCACAATTAAATCTTCATTACGGAGATTTATCAGACGCATCAAATGTACACAATATCATTATGGACATTAAACCAAATGAAGTGTATAATCTCGGTGCACAATCACATGTTTCGGTTAGTTTTAAATCACCTGCATATACTGCTGACGCAAATGGTGTTGGTGTTCTTCATATGCTTGAAGCTGTTAGAAAACTATCTGAACATCAAATCTGCAAATTCTATCAAGCATCAACAAGTGAACTCTTTGGCAAAGTTCAACAAGTTCCACAAACAGAAAGCACACCGTTTTATCCACGAAGCCCTTATGCTGTAGCGAAACTATACGGCTACTGGATCACAGTCAACTATCGTGAAAGTTATAATTTATTTGCTTGTAACGGTATTCTATTCAATCACGAAAGTCCACGAAGAGGTGTAGATTTTGTTACGAGAAAAATCACACATGGTTTAGTGAGAGCAATTCGTGGTGAAGGCCCAGTTCAATTAGGCAATCTAGATGCGAGACGAGATTGGGGCCATGCAAAAGATTTTGTAAAAGCAATGTGGCTTATGCTTCAACAAACAAGAGCGGATGATTATGTGATTGCAACCGGTGTTCAACAAAGTGTCCGTGATTTCTGTGAAGTTGCCGCTAAGATTTTAGGAAAAGAAATTATTTGGACTGGCGTTGGATCATCCGAAAAAGGCATAGATAGATTAACTGGCAATGTTCTTATTGAAGTATCAGAAAAATTCTATAGACCAGCTGAAGTGAATACTTTATTAGGCAATTCAATGAAAGCAAGATCAGTTTTACAATGGAAACCTGAATATACATTTTATGATTTAGTGAAAGAAATGGTCATGGAGGACATGAAATGAATTATGTATATGAAAGTCCGGATAAAGGCAAAACAATTTATCAAAGAGAATTTGGTTCAAATGAAAAAATTTTAATATCAAAGGAAAAATCTTCAATGATTTATGTGCCGATTAGCTTAGGGGAATTGATTGACAAACTCACCATTCTTCAGATAAAATTACAGCAGATTGATGATTCTGAAAAATTGAAGAATGTAAAGAATGAATGGGATCTTTTATCTAAACTTCCTGAGTACAGAGATGTTGCATATGAAATTGCACCATATTTTACTGAGCTTTATAACATTAATATGGAACTTTGGGAGATTGAAGATGAAATTCGTGAGCATGAACTAAATCATGTTTTTGATTTCAAATTTATTCGTTTGGCTAGAAAAGTATATACGACAAATGATAAACGTGCAGCAATTAAAAAAGAAATCAATCTAAAATATGGATCAAAAATTATAGAAGAAAAATCTTATAAGGAATATTGATATGGCAAAATTAGTAAGTATGGGCGAACACTACGTAAGTGATTTCGTAAAGAGCGAAGAAGATACAAAAAATCGTTCCAGATACAGTTTAGATTTATGGTTAGATGGTACGCTAGGCGCCGTACGACTGCATGATTTAGCGCCGCACGATTCTATGTGGGGTCAGTATTGGTATAGAAGTGGTATCAATTCTAGTATGAAAGCTGAACTGAATAGAATCGTCGGTGAAATTCTTCAGCGAATGAATCTTGAAAAAGATGATATTTGGTTAGATATTGCATGTAATGACGGCACACTTTTGAGTTATGTGCCACCTTATGTGAAACGAGTCGGCATTGATCCTTGCAATGATGAATATCTAAAAGAATCGAAACTACATGGTGAAATTGTTCAAGATTACTTTTCAAAAAATGCGTGGAATAAAACGACTGTCGCACATAAGAAAGCAAAAGTCATTACGTGTATTGCAATGTTTTATGATTTAGATGATCCGAAACCATTCGTACAAGATATGTACGATATTTTGGATGATGATGGTGTTATCGTTCTTCAGATGAGTTACACACCATTGATGCTCAAACAAATGGCTTTTGATAATATTTGCCACGAGCATGTATATTATTATGATCTTACATCATTGCTTGGTTTGTTTGGCAGAGTTGGATTTAGATGTGTTGATTGTTCTTTGAACGACACTAACGGCGGTAGTTTTAGAATTTATTTCAGAAAAGAGAAAGCAAATCCAGCGAAGTTTGGTTCAGCACCTTTGCGTGACGTATGTGAAACACGAGTCGCAAGTATTTTAGCATATGAGGGTAACGTTCTGAATATTCGCAAAGCAAGTGTATGGGATAACTTTGAAAAGCGCCTTAAGATTATGAAGCGTGATTTAACTAAACTCATTAAAGACATCAAAGCAGAAGGCAAAACAATCTACGGCTACGGCGCAAGTACAAAGGGTAATACATTACTTCAATACTTTGGATTGACTGCAAACGAAATTACGGCCATTGCTGAACGAAGCCCATATAAGTTTGGATTGAAAACGATTGGCACACATATTCCTATTGTGAGTGAAGAAGAAATGCGGGCAGCAAAGCCTGATTATCTTTTGGTGCTACCCTGGCATTTCATTGACGAATTTTTAAATCGTGAACAAGAATATCTCAATGCTGGAGGAAAAATGATTGTTCCGTGTCCGGAAGTTAAAATATATGGAAATTAATAAATTAATTTTCTTCAATCACTGGAGAAACGGTGATGTTTTTATCAATCGTGAGTATGTAAAATATTTTATCAATAAAATTGATGCGCCAGCTTACTACGCCCACAACAACCATTTTTCTACAACTCAAGATTTACCGTGTGAATTAATTAAAATGGAGCAACTTCCTTATGCATGTATGAATACATTCATGAAAAAAGGATATGATGCTGAGAAAAAAACTTTGTATATCAATACTTGGGTTGGTGCATGGATTGGTCAGTATTTAAATCATGGTGAACACGCAAATTTCATGACACTGCGTAGAATTTGGAATGATCTTCATCAGTCTGTTTTTAAAACTGATATCGTAGGAAATCATTTTGATTTTCTTCCTACGATAACATATAAATCTACCGATGCAAATTATATCATCGCAAATGCTTGGTGTGATAAACATAAAAATCATAAAATTGTAATGTTTTGTAATGGTAAGCAACACAGTGAACAAAGTGATATGGGTGATATGAAAAGAATTATAGATATCATCACATCAGACTATAGTGAAATTCTTTTTGTTGTTTGTGATAAATTAAATCTTAAAAAGAACAACATTGTTTATACTGATGACATTTTTGGCTCTTCAGTTGGTAATTTACCACACATATCTTATATCAGTACATTTGCTGATAAGATCATTGGTAAAAATAGTGGACCATTTAGTTATGCTCACACCAGAGCAAACAATCAAGATGCACAGAAAACCTTTTTTTGCTTTAGTAAAGAAATGAAATCTTGTTTGACTGGTGAAGGAAAATACTACGCAAAACACTGTTTTAGTGATACAATAGATGATGATGTTGCGATCCAATTATTAATCAATGAATTGGAAACTTACGAGTATAATCCAAATCTAAAACCTATAAGGCATGTACATTTATGAAAGTTCTTATCATCAATGGACCAAAAGAAAAGTGTGGAATTTATCAATACTCACAATCATTATATGATGCATTATCATCTGTAAAATCAAAATATCAGTATGAATTTTTTCCAACAGGAAGTAGAGATGAAGCTAAAAATAGAATTGCTGCGGAAGATATTCATGCTGTAATATACAACCATCATCCAATGGCACTCGAATGGTTAGACTCAGGATTTACGAGACCGATTAAAAACGATTTCGGTATAAAACAAATTATGATCACAGGCCATGAACACGAAACACGATACATTGGCGTTGATCAATACGTTTACACTGATCCAAATCATCCAACAAAAGATAATGTACATTCTGGAATGCCACCATTACTTTATTATGATGACATTCAATACACTGCGCCGCAATCTGATGTTATTAAGATTGGAACAAGTGGTATCGGCAATTCAACTAAAAATTTACATGAACTTGTTGAAAAAGTAAATAAAGATTTCGCTAATGAAAATGTGTTATTAAATGTCCATATTACAGATGGAGCTTATGTAGATTCTACAGGCAAATTTTCAAATATGTTAGGTAACATATGTAAAGAAATCGCCGCTGAAAATGTCGAAGTGAATATTGTGCGTGAATTCTTTACAAAAAGAAATCTTGTTCAATGGCTTAATATCAACGATATCAACATTTATTACCATACTGTAGGTCCTCCGCTCGGTGTGAGTAGTTCTATAGACAGGGCAATTGAATCAAAAAAACCTTTTGGTATAAACGAATCAAACTTTTTTAAACATGTAATTAGAGATTACAATAATTTAAACAAAACAAGCATCAAAGAAATTCTTGCGATTGGCATTGATCCGTACAAAGAATTTTATGACGCATGGAATCCAGTAAAATTGGTAGAATTATACGAGAAAATTATTGGCGAATAAAATGTTACCTAGTGATAGATTCTATACTAAAATTCAAAATAAAACTTTTAGATATCCTTTTTCAAGATGTGATGTTATCAATCGAAGCTATTCTCAAGCAATGCAAGATATAATGATTCTTTCTTTAACAAAAGGTAAAACTAATGGCACATATCTTGAAATAGGATGTAACGTGCCTGACCATACAAATAACACTTATGTTATTGCTGAACTTTATGGATGGAAAGGTATAAGTTTAGACTATTTGCAAGAAATGAAATTTCCATGGAAGGTTTTACGCCCAGAGAGCTACTTTGTGTGCGAAAATGCATTAACTGTAAATTACAATAAACTTTTAGGTGATTACTTTAAAGAAAATAAAACAATAGATTATCTTCAATTAGATGTTGATCCAAGTATCAATACATTAAAAACTTTAGAAAGACTTCCAATGAAAGATTACAGATTTGGTTTTATTTCTTATGAAACAGACGTATACTTAGGAAATCAAAAAATTCGTGAGAAAAGCAGAAAAATCTTTAGTGATTTAGGCTATACTCTACTTGTCGGTGATGTGATTGTTGAAGGTGATAAACCGTATGAAGATTGGTGGGTTGATATAAATTTGGTTGATTCTGAAATCGCAAATGATATTATTCATAGAAAAACTTCGCTGCCAGAAGAAATTTTGTTCGTCTAAATAAAAAATGTTTCACGTTACGGAGAGCAAATATGAAAACCTTACAGAAGGTTGTAGTTTTACTCTTTTCTCTAACTTTTTGTAAAGCGGTGTATGCGATTGATCCACAAACACTCTTGAAGAGCAAAGACGCAAGCAAAACAGACTTATACTGGATGGCACTCAATATATATCACGAAGCAGGAAATCAGCCATCAGTTGGTAAGATTGCTGTTGGTATGGTAGTTCTTAATCGTTTAAGTGACAAGGAAAACAGATTTCCTAAAACAATCAAAGGAATTGTAACACAAAATTGTCAGTTCTCTTGGTATTGCATTGTAAAAGATCATAAACCTAAGAACGATGACATGTGGAAACAATCATACAAAGTTGCAGAATTTCTCTTGACAAAATACAAAAAAGATGTTATGATAGACGTTGTAGAAGGTGCAACACACTTTCATGCGATATATGTGAAACCGCCGTGGATTAATACTGCGACAAAAGTTGTACAAATTGGTGATCACATTTTCTATCGTTGGGAAAAAGATGTCCAAAAAATCAAAATGCGAATCTAAAGAAATGAATTTAAATATATTAACTGCTAAAGAATTTGAACGAAGCATTATTACCATTATGCGTGATAAAAAACCAATCAGCATGATTGATGCCATTGTTTTATATTGTGAAGAGAGAAAAATTGAAGTTGAAACCGCAGCAGCACTAGTTTCTCCTCGTATGAAAAGCCGAATTGAAACTGAAGCGATTGATCTAAACATGATTGCAAGAAAAGCGAGATTACCAATTGACGAAGATGGAAGCTATTGAAGCATACAGAATTTATTTAGCACTTAAACATCACTTTACACTTGACAATTACGATTATTTCAAGTACAATAAGAAGACTAAAGTTACACTGGATAGTTTTCTAAAACGAAAAGACAGAATATTTTTTGCTAAACTTGGTAATCGCAAAGACAAATATCTTGAAGACTTTCTTGTTGCAAACTTTCTATATCAGACAAATATCTGGGTTGGTGAACTTTTGTCTGATGAATGTGAAGAGCGGTATAAAGAATGGAAAAGAAAACAAGAATCACTTTCTTACCATTTCAAATCAGAAATGGAGTTTATTTCTGAGTTAGATATTGATGAATTCAATAAATTATTTCAAACTATTAACGGAAATCATCCACGAATCATTCAAAAATATTTACACAAAGAAATCAGTATTGAATCGTTATGTATTTTAGATTCAATACTAAAGTTTACACACAAATCTGACAAACTTTTATTTGATCCAATTTATACCGATATTAGTAAATTATGCAAAAAATACCAGCCATTCTTAAAAGTAGACATAGTGAAGCAAAAGCAGACGTTAAAGCAGTTAGTACAGAAATAAAAAAAGTTGTAAAAAGAAAAATTTGTGCTTTACTTATGCCAAAAAAGCATGTAGAATTGCTATATACACATGTAGATAATGAAATATGTGGATAACAGTAATACACAAAGTAATATATTTTTTAATACATTTTAAATACGAGGTAATACAACATGGCAAATTCATTCGCTGATCTTAAAAAATCACGCACCCAAGCACTGGAAAAACTTTCAGGCGAACTCTCAAAGTTGACTGACAAAGAGAGTAGCAAAAAATCATATGAAGATGATCGATTCTGGAAACCAACTGTTGACAAAGCAGGCAACGGCATGGCGACGATTCGATTTCTGCCTTCACCTGAGGGTGAAGATATGCCCTGGATTCAAATCTTTTCTCATTCCATTCAGGGACCCACGGGTCAATGGTTGATCGATAATTGTTTGACAACAATTAACAAAAAGTGTCCTGTGTGCGAACACAACACCGTTCTCTGGAATTCAGGTATTGAAGCAAATAAAGAGATTGTTCGCAAACAAAAGCGGAAACTTCAGTATATCTCTAACATCTATGTTGTTAAAGATCCGAGCAATCCTGACAATGATGGTAAAGTTTTTCTCTTCAAATTCGGAAAGAAAATTTTTGATAAATTGAATGACTTGATGAATCCTGAATTTGAAGATGAAACACCCGTCAATCCTTTTGACTTGTGGGAAGGCGCAAACTTCAAATTGAAGATTCGTAAAGTTGAAGGTTATCAAAATTATGATAAATCAGAATTTGATAGCCCAAGCCCGCTTTCAAAAGATGATGATGATCTTGAACGCATTTGGAAATCCGAATACAAACTCGGTGAGTTTCTAGATCATACAAACTTCAAATCGTATGATCAAATCAAAGAACGTTTAAATGTTGTCTTGGGAATTGCTGGTGCAACTGTTGCTGTTGCTGCTACATCAATTGAAAGGCCTGTTACAAAATCTGCACCAATCGCAAAGATTGCCGAAGACGATGATGATGAAGACTTGAGCTATTTTGAAAAATTAGCTGAAGATGATTGATTAATTTCTCCTTGGTTCCCATAGTGGTACTTTAGGTGACAGAAATGTCACCTTTTTTTATCTATTTGTCGTTGCACACGGCTTGTTATCTGATTTGCGTTATTCCGTCACGGAATCATTTCATAAGCTGTTCTACCATATCTTTGAGATTCGTCTACTGAATTATTATTAATTATTGTCGTGTTGTTATTAACATTTCCGCTATTTACGACAGCAGAATTATTATTTATTGCCGCACCTTGTGCTAAAACTGAACTAACAGTTTCTAATGCATACCCCTTTGCTGCTGAAATTTCCTCGGCTGAAACGCTAAATGTTGGAGCATTTTTCGCCACATCTACACCATATTCGTTTTGATATCTTTTAACATCATCTATTGTAAAACCACTACCCCTTTGTAAATTTAAAGTTGGTAATATTTTAGGTGTTGGTAAACCGGCACCCTCCATCAACTGTTTATATTTGACTGGATCTCCCGATGCTCTTAAAACATTTTCTGCATCCTGTTGCGTTATCTTATAGCCATTTTTTGATAAAAGAATTATGTCTGAAAGAGGAAATTTATCCAGTAACATGCTTGGTGTAATACTATTATCATTAAACCACTGAGCTTTTTCACGCAGAGTCATTTTTTTCCAGTCAAGTCCTCCAGGAACATAATTTCCCGTAGAATCACGAGTAACGCCATTCGGAACTGATATTATTCTACCATCACCCGGCATAATATAAAATCCCCAAGATTTATTAATATCCAATACTTCTTGCTCACTCCAGTTGTTTTTGGTTAGAGGATTAAAAAACTTGACGGGCCCACTTACTTCCATCAGTGCGCTATCTAACTGATCAACATCATATTGACTAAAACCAAGAGATTGTCTAAGATCGTCTCCGGTAAATCCATTACTTGAATACCATAGAGCCCGCTGCGACAAATCCATAGTATTCCAATTTATAGGAAGTTCAAAAGTTTTTTTGAGTCTCTTATTTTCTATCGTTCCGCGTTTTAATGTGCTGCTATTCTGTGCAACTGACGTTGTTGGTGCAACTGACGTTGTTGGTACAACTGACGTTGTTGGTGCTGCTGATTTCGATAATCCACCGTCTGTTACACCAACACCGTCAGTTGCACCGAAGAAATACATTTTTATCTCCGGCGGAGTACCGGGCAGCGGTTTATAGGTAGCCGATAACGCTCTTTTTCTTGTGGATGGATCTTGCAGTTCAACAAACTCTTCTGTATTCTCTTGAATTTTGGAAAGAGGCTGCGTATTGTCTGCTATTTTTTGAATATTTTCTGTTATACTTTTACCGAAACTAACAGGTATTGTTTTTCCATCAGGCAGCGGAACGACAGCTTCAGTGCCATGAAGAATCGCTGGATAACCGGAATCTGGGCCAGAAAGAATTCCTCCAGTTTTTCCTTGTGGCACTTTTGGTCCACTAATGCTTGAAACTTTACCTTCTTTATCTATACTAATTTGAAAAATATCATTACTAAGCCTTGTGAGTACAGTTCCTTGTGTTGACTGATATTCAGGATTATACATAAAGTCGCCAATTTTTAGCGATGAACCATAATTGGTCCACCATTCATTGGCAATCTGTGCGGTGTCCTTGCCGGTAGTATTGCCGGTAGAATTGCGATTAATTTGATAATTCATTAAAGCACTATAAGCGCCGCTCGGCTGATTCGCCCGCGCATAATCCCTCGCATTTCTATCCTCTTCCTCAGACCAATTATAAGTTCCATATAAATTTTGCTGCTGGCTTGTTTTAGCATTATTTCCTGTTGGCGTCACCGGAGATGATGATGTTACTTGCACTTGTAACTGCTTATTAAGAAAACCTTTTGTATATTTTTCAATGTTCGCTAGACTATCAACTATTTTAACTATTGGATCTTCAGGATCAGCGTCAGAAGATGTCGTAGATGACGCCCGTGCGGGACCAGAAGAAACGCTTCCTGGTTCACCCTTCATAATTTTTAATATATCAGATAGTGAAGAGAGGAATTTTGAATTTTTTTCAATAGATTTTAATAACTTAGCTGATTTTTCAATATTTTCAGAATCATCTTTAGTTGTATCATCAATAATTGATTTGCCACTGAATTTAACGGGTATTGTTTTTCCATCAGGAAGTGGAACGACAGCTTCAGTGCCATGGAGAACCGCTGGATAACCTTTTTCTGATCCCGAAAATACACCACCACTCTTAGCTTTAATAACTGCGTTACCTTCTCTATCATAACCAACAATTTTTAAATTCTCTTCTTCTTGATATTTTCCTGTTTTTACATTGAAAACTTTTCGTGCGTAGTAATTTGTGCCACCGGCGTCTTCGCCACTTCCTATGTAATCTTCTTTATACGCTTCTTTAACTGCTGTTGATCCAGTAAATCCAGCAGCAGTAGCATACTTACTAAAATCTACTACATTACCTTGTAGATCAACTGCTTGGCCCTCTTTATTATATCCAAAGATTAATGGACTTTCTTCATCAACCATTGAATCCAGCGCAGCATTGTAAACTTGTCTAGGAACATACATACCAGGCATAGAACCGCCTTCAGGATCGTAACCGCCACCATCATAACCGGCTTCTCTAAACTTTGCTTGGAACTTATTTGCAAACGTTTGGCCAGTAACTGTTTTAACTTCTTCACCTGTGCCAATAACATTGCCAGTTTCAAGTTCAGGTTTCGTTAATTTACTTACAGACGCTTTTGCTGTTTTTGCTTTGTCTGCTGCTGTCTGTTCAGTCATTGCAGTCAATAGAGCATCTGCCATTGAATTAAATACTTCTTTTTTACTTATATCTTCAATTGGCGCTTTCCATATTTCTTTATCACCGTGTTTTCTAACAGTACCGTTACCAACAAACAGATATGCTGTTTTAGCTTTCCCATGCAATTCAAGAACAAAATAATCGTATGCTAAAGGACCACCACCAAGAGTAAGTTGAACTCTTTTGACCATTGCAAAAAGCATAATACCTATTTTTTGAGCGCCAGTATACATCTCATCTGGTGTTTTATTGCCAGAATCAATAGCACCGCCCGCAGTGGGATCACTATTACCGTTTACATAAATTGCCCAAGTAACTCTTGGATCTGCTTTACTACCACCTATGAAGCTTCCTAAGAAACTTCCTACAATTGGTCCAAGTGGTCCTAGCCACGGAGTTAAGAATGTTCCTAGATATCCACCGAGTGCTGAACCCGCAGCACCTAAAATGTCGCCTTGGAAAAGTTTAATGATTGCGCCAGCATAAGGAAGAATCCCACCTGCGCTAGCTGCTAAATCTCCAAAAACGCTTGATCCTGCTGATGCTATAGCATCACCGCCAATATCATATGCAACGCCAGCAACGGTACTAGCATCTATAGCTGCTGCACTTAAAATCGCAGATTCTGCCGCTGTGCCAATATACGAATCTAGTGCTTCTACTGCATTGAAAGTTGCATCATCGGCTATATCATATACTGCACTAGAGGCCGCCGCGCCCGTATTTCCAAATATTGACGTTGTTCCAGGTTCTATATAACCCGTTAAATCAGTCGTCGCTGTTGTGGTTCCAAAATCATTGTACGGAGTTAAAATGCCAGTTGAAGTCGGCATCGTTATATTCGTCCCTGGACCAGCTAATCCGACTTCGCCTGGACCATAGCCGGATGGACCACCAGTCTTAAATGGATTAAGATTACTAAAATCTCCAGTTTTGAGTGCTGTAGTAAGCCCTGTATCTTTTCCTAAAAATTTACTTGCAACATCACCGTAACCTAATGCGCCCGCACCAAATTGTAAACCACTCTTTATGAGGTAATTTGCGCCCTGTTGTGCTGCAAGTTTAACATAAGGATTCTTTATATTTTTTGTAAGTGCATATGCTGCATAATTTGTAGCTAAATTTCCACCAACTTTCATTCCTGTGTTCAGAATAGCGTCACCCCACGACATTTCTCCTGACCATGCTTTTCCTAAATCTTCAAAGAAACCGCCACCACCAAACATACCTCCACCAGTTCCACCACCCATACCGCTGAATAAACTTGCAAGTAAATTAAATCCCCATTGCAGTATTCCACCTAAGCCACCGCCGCCCATCAAACTACCCATCACATTCGCTAATCCACCACCAACTGAGTTGAAAACATTACTTAAACCGGTTCCTAGTTGGTTAAAAAATCCTTCTTGTTGATTTGTTGCTGTTTCAGAAAAGTTTTCATGAGCTTTTAAAACGTTTGCATCACGGCGCGTCATCGGAAGACCGTCGTAAGTCGTAACTTTGTTTAAATTGTTTGCGCCAACGGGAGCATATCCATAAATATTTGTATCTTGAGATGATTTAGAGCCAAAAAGAAAATCTAATATACCGCCGCGGCCCTGTGCTTGCGAAGCGGAGCCTGGAATCATGCCCATTGCACCGCCTAAAATTCCACTAAAATATTTTCCTGGATCAATTCGCCCAGTTATGAAATTTGTCAACTCTGCAATTTGATTAGTTGGTGAAGCACCAGGACCCAATGTACCAAATAAACTTGGAAATTCTTTTTGTAGGAATGCTAATCCTGAGGTTGCGCCTGTAGGAATTCCAAGCATTGAATAGATTGCTTGTTCACGACCAAGTTTTCTTTGCGCTTTTGCTTCTTTACCCCTACCTTTTGTAAGGATGTTTCCTAAAACTTGCTGAAAGCTATAAGGCTTACTATCATCAAAACCTAACATTGAACCAAGTGCATTTGCACCTTTATCCAAAATTAAACTGCCAGCTTGAGAAAATATGTTTGCGTATTGACCACCAAACTGCTTACCGAAAATTTTATTCGCCGTTGGTGTTATTTTTTTCTGAAGATCAATGTATTGAGAGATTCTATTTCCTAAGAATCCTGGGCGCCTATCTCTTTCTGTTTCCCTTGCTATACCACTTGGTATACCTCTTGGAAATATCGCTTTAGTGATGGTTGTTTTAATTAAGTCGTTAGTTGTTTTTTCAAACTGCTCTGTTAAACTTTTTTGTCTTTTCTGATAGTATTCTGAAAATTGATCTTGTTTTGGTGGAATTTCTTTTCCAAGCACTGCCAATTTAAAACTACGGGAGTTAGTTTCTAAATTTTTGTTTTGATTTTCAATACCTTTAGCAGTTATTTTAGTATTTACTGCAATTTCTTTTGAAAATTTTACAATATCTAACAGCGGATCTTCTAAAAGAAGTGTTCCTCTTCCGATCGGAGCCACTGGATATCTTGCTGAAAGTCTAGATGTCTCATCTCCAGTATCTATTGATGCGCCTGGATATCTTGCTGAAAGTCTAGATGTCTCATCTCCAGTATCTATTGATGCGCCTGGATATCTTGCTGAAAGTCTAGATGTCTCATCTCCAGTATCTAAAACTCTTGATGTTGGCCCATCTGATCCACCACCGCCAGGTGGTGGAGGTGGTCCTGAACCATATCGCTGTGCTGAGCCTCTATTATCACCGTAAAAATATTGAACCGCTTTTTTACCGCCTTCCATTTCTGTGATTGCTCTTGCAATCGCAGGTATATCTTTTGGCGTTAATTTTTTATCAGGAGGAATACCAGTTTTTTCTGAAACAAAATTAATATAACTTTTAACGTCATTTTTATCACTTTTAGGTGCATATACAGGTATTATTTTTTCAATGGTATCAAGTTTTTTATATCCAGCTGCCTGTGATTTTCCTGTTAAATAAAGATACAACTGCCTCTCTAATGCGCTTACACCCTCTTGTGGTGTTTTATATGTTTGAAATCCTGTGTTTGCGCCGGGAGATCTCATAGCACCAGGATTATTTTGACGTACATTCAGAGGAACTTTTTCTCCTGACTTAAACATCGATTTTGTGTCATGTTCACCAGAACCTGAACCATATCGCTGTGCTGAGCCTTTATCTGAAGAAGGCGGCTCATCCCAACCACCCCACTTGGGACTTTTCCACCAATCTTTAATATCTTTTATAAATTCAGGAACTTCTAATATCGCACCTATTGCTAGTCCTGCCCAACCCAAAACTCTTGCTATACTTCCTAAACCTTTTAAAATTCCACCGCCTCCACTAGGTAAATCGGGTGGCGATGGAATTTTCTGATTTGGAAATTGTATTACTTTACCAGGCGGCTTTGGTGGTTGTTGTGGTTTTGGTTGAGTTGATGGCGCAGGCTGAGGTATTGGTGATGTTGTTGGAGCAGGCGCTCTAGGCTGCGATGGAGGTGTTGGAGGTGTTCTTCCTGATGGACCACCTGGTAAAGGAATTCTGTTTAATACGGATCTACCGAGACCGTAAGCTGCGGCAGCTTCCGCTACTCTTTTAAGAACATCAGGTGTTATAACATTTGATAATAATTTTCCAAAAAATCCGGAGTCTTTATCACCATCAACACCAAATTGCCCACCCATTGATCTGCCCTGCAACTTTTTAATTGCATCAATCAGTTCTTTATCACGAAGTGCTTTTTCTCTTTCGTTCTCTTCAGTAAATGCTGCTGCTGCATTTGCTCTTTGTTCCGCTTTTGCAGCAAATCTTATTTGATTTGATAAATTTGCATTCACAGCACGAAGCTGTTTTACCATTTCAAGACTTATAACATTATTAGTTCTCTGTTCTCTGACGGATTCAACTTCCGCTATTGCTTCTTTATCTTTTGATCCAGCATATTTTTTAAGGGTTGAAGCAAATCCAACAGCACCAGTTAATGCTGGCATTTCTGAAAGGACTGCCTGTTTAGCACCTCTAGCAAATCCTGAAACAGTTTCTGAACTTTTTTCGGCAGCGAGTTTACCTAATGCTGCTGCGTAATTAGCCATGAGTATTATCCGCGGTCAAGTACGTTATCTGGATCCGCTTGTCTCATTCTTTCTAAATTTGGTACACCAGTTGCTGACACGGAAGATTGTCTCGGTGATGACGGTGCATATGAAGACTGCGAAGACACAATTGGTGTAACGGTATCGTATGTTCTAGTCATTGATACGTTAGACGATGTTGAATTTGACATCATTCCACTTATAGCACTACCGCCAATTCCACCGCCAACATTAACCCCCACGCTACTTGAAGATGAATTTACACCAGCCATTTTTTCTTGGCCTCGTGACCACGCTGTAATACCAAGAACAGCGCCCATCGCTAAATGATATAATCCGCCGTTACTGAGTGTGAGTGGAACCCATTGTCTGAAAGCATCATTTGCGGCTTGTGTTTCCCAAAACTGAACAATTGTAAACATGATAGGAAACACAACAAAGTCAAAAACACAAACAAACATATATTGCCAACCCATCATAGGACGCCATTTCTTTTGCATCCAATCTTCAGCTGGTTTTTCTCCTTCTGCAAGTTTTTTTTCTTCAGCCATTAACTTCCCCCTCTCATTTTCATTTTTTGATTTTGATCTTGTATTTTTTTATTTTCTTCTTCTATGAATTGAGAAAGTAACATAATATAAATATCACGTTCAAACGGAATCATTTCTTCCAATTCTCGTATACTATATTTATGATGTTGCATGAGAGAGAAATTTATCTTGTAGTGATTCAGAAGTGTCTCATGCCCCATCAAAAGGCGAAAAAATTTGACATACCTTCAACTTCAACGGTGTCTTTTTCACCACATTTTTTACATGTCCAACTTACACTATGTTTTAATTTTGGCATTGTTTCAAAAAATTCAGCTAATTTTTCAAATTGTTTTTGTGAAAGATTATCAATAAAGTCCATAATTTCTTCTTCGGTTTGATCTTCTTTTTTATAGATTTCTTCTTTATCAAAAATATAGTCAATCGAATTCATAATTGAAATTGTTGCTAAATCCAAATCAGTTTTAGCATCTGTCTTATTCAATGGATTCATGGTAAGATATTTCATTTTTACACCGATGCCAGTTTCTTCATCAAGAATAATTTTATCTGTATGATTATCTTTTTTCGAAACCTCAATTTCCATCAGATTTACACTTATTTTCGTTTCACCATTACATTCTTTTCCACTTTTGTTTTTGAGGTTTTTATGTCTCATGATTAAATCAACAGTTTCTCCGATTGATTTAGCCCTTAATCTTGTAAAAAAGTATTCAACATCAAATGTAGGAAGTTTATCAACGTCTATATCATCAACTGAACAATTATTAATGATTTGTTTTATTGCATTATTAATGTCATTTTCTTCACCACTTTCTAAAGCGATCATCAGAATTTTTTGTTCTTTGACAAGAAATGGTCGATATTTAATTGATTTACTTGTTGATGGTAAAATCAATTCAAAAATTGGTGCACTAATTTTAGGTAAAGGCATAATATTCTCCAAAAATAATTAAAAATTTACTACTTTTTTGCTATATTTGATCCTGATAAATCAACATCATAATATCTGTAATTAAGTGTTACACTAAATCGCTGATAAGTATTTATCTCTTCCCAAGAAAGATTCATCGAACTAATAGATACAGGATATATATCATTGAGTTTATAAGTTATGAGAGACTCTCCTGAATCATTAATTTGTTCTAATGTAAGTACATTACCTTTAGCATAATCATTATAATATCGTAAAAGACCGGAATTACTGTCATCGGTTTTTGTTTTTACGATGCTTTCAATCCAATTTTCAAAATATATTCTTTCAGCAAAATCATTTCCGCAAATAATTGTGATTTCAATGTCATTGTAATTTACATCATAGGGTATTTTTAATGGCGGACCTGATCCTATGTCATCAACGGTCGCAATTGTTCTTCCTGGTAACTCGGCTTTTTCACATCTAAAAGTAAAATTTGACGGTACTGGTGTATTCAAACTGCTGGTTGTAAGAGTTGCTTTCCATAAATTTGGCCTTGCTACACCACTCGGAAATGCTGCTCTAAATTCTGATATTTTAAAAGCCATTGATTATCCTATCATATTTCTTGAGTCGTTCCATACACGATCTTTGGTTGCTTTTTTGAAATTTTCTGTTGGTAAAAACAACGCTATGTCCCATTCTTTAGATGATATCTGTAAAAAGTTTGATTTTATATGACTTCTCAAGTATCTTTTTAAAGTTGGTTTAAACATTTTGAATTTTGTTATACTTTTAAGTACATCGTAAGAAATTCTAACTTTTGTCGTATCATCATATTTTCTATTTGAAATCGTTGTGTATAAAGCATCCATTAATTTTGCTCTAAGTACAAGTGGCAAATAGTGAAAATTAATTCCTAAAAATCCATCGTTCAACATTTCTACTGGAAAAATTAATGGAAACTGATCATAATACGGAAGTTCATTTTTAAATTTTGGGTCATAAACAAACCCATACATGTATCCAAAAACAATATTATTTACCAGGCGTGTTTCATCTTTAAGCAAATTTTCTGAAGAAACTCTTCTTTTATATAAACTTTCTGCTGCTGAACGATACCACTCCCTAGCAAATTTAGTTCTTGCAGGAGTAATGCCTTGTTTTATACCTTGTTTTAGAACGTTATCGAATATGGCCATTATCTATTTATCTCAATTCTTTCTCTGTTATGATTTTAAATTCCCAATTTCGATCTAAACAATATTCTTGTGCTGCTTTCCACTTCGCTTGATTGACTTCCCACGTGATTGCTTCACGTAAAAATATTCTTGTTGGCTTACCTTCAGAAGATACTTTAGCTTTTGGCGGTGAAGTCTGAATTTTTGGTTTGATTTCAATCAGATTTTCACGAATTTTCCCATTTTTATCACAAAATTTGATATAAAAATCAGGAAAATATCTGTGCCATCTTTTGTCCACCGGAGAAATATAAGGCACAATGATTTCTTCCGAACTCCATTGAAGTACAGAACTTGTATCATCACAGTATTTCATAAATTTTCTTTCCAATAAACTTCTAAAAATGATCTTCGTTGGATCACCTTTATATTTTTGATAATTTTTTGGTTTAAAATAACCCTTAAATGATGGCATATAAATACTTTAAAATATAAAAATAAGGAATTACAATGGCAGTTTTCAGACCAAATATAGGAAATAGTGATACAATTTCTTCTCTGATTGGAGAAAATAATAGATTAGAATTTGGAACAAAAGAAGCACACGCCGATTTTACTATGCCTGTTGCTGCATTCACATTTTATAACGCATTCGGTGAAGAATCTTCTGGATCAAAAGTATATATTCGCATGACAAGTTCTTTTGAAACATCGGCTAGAAATCAATATGCTGAAGCTGATGGCATATTTGGTCAACCATCGTCGTCTGGTACATCAACAATAACAGATGCTCTCGGCGTTCTTGCAGGAAGTGGTCTTGAAGCACTGCAAAGACAGGTTATCGGAGCACTCGCCGGAGGTGCTGGTTTTTTCGCATCTGGAGGACTTTCAGGCAAAAGTCAAATTGAATTTTTAACAAGAGAGGCAATAAATAATTTTACACAATTAGTTTACAGAGGACCGCAATTCAGGCCACATCAACTGTCATTTTTAATGAGGCCGACATCTAAAGATGAAGCAGAACAGATGATAAAAATTATTGGTACATTTAAAGCTGCTTCTGGTGTTAGAAAGGGTCAACAAAATGATTATGCAGATATTTTAAGTTCTGCGTTAAGTGGTAGAGATGAAATAGATGCTAGTGAAAAAGATAAAGAGGGAAATTTTTTAGTTTCATCGTCAGAAAACATAGACAGAGTTAATTTGAGTGGGGCGCTTCCAGGAGAAACAAACTTTACATTTGGTTATCCTAATTTGTGTAGTTTCACACTAATTATGTATAAGAAGGAACTAATTGCTACTTTATTTGAATCTAAAAAATGTGTAATTGAAAGTGTCAATGTGACTTATGGTTCACAAAATAAACTTACATTTTTTGAAAATTCAAATGGAAAATATTTTCCTAGTGAAGTAAATCTACAACTTTCATTAAAAGAAATTGTTTATCATACACATTCGGATTCCGTTGAGGAATTCAGTTCTAAAACAATTTTATAAAAAATGTCTATTTTTAATTTATATCCAAAAATAGATTATAATGTTTCCGATTACGATTTAATTGGTGCTATTGATATAACAACTTCACTTAGAATAAAATCTATTATAAAAAATTATTCATTAATTGCATCTGTTCCTTATATTGTGTCTGATGGTGAAAGACCTGATCAAGTGTCAACAAACGTTTATGGAAATCCAAACTACGATTGGATTATTTTGATGACAAATGATGTGTATAGCATTTACGATGAATGGCCAAAAAGTTCAGCCGTTTTAGAAAGATACATAAGAACAAAATATGGCAGTATATTAAAAGCTCAAGAAGTTGTAAAATACTACAATACAAATGGAGATATTATAGACTTTACAACATATAATTCTTTATCAAGTTCAGAAAAATCTGCAATAACTATTGAAAGTGATTATGAACGTGAGTTGAGAATGAACGTTAATAAATCAAAAATTAAAGTTTTAAGACCGAATTTTATTTCAAAAATTGACTCCGATCTTAAATCTTCAATTAATTTACTCATAGAATAAAATGGCAATTATTGGACCAAATAATTTTGATTCAAATATCGGCACTCATTTGACCGGTAAAGTAAATATTGACATTTTAAATTTGAAAACGATTTATGGCGAAGTTGTTTCTCTTTTATCAGACTTTAATGGTATAGTTATTTCAGAAAATATGTTTTCCACTTCAATATTTGGAACGATTTCTGTTGTGGATAGAAAAGGTATTCTTGAAAAATTTTTACTTACTGGCGGTGAAGAAATTGAACTCAAAATATCAAAACAAATAACAAATGATCTTTTATTGTGGAGAAGAGATTTAGTTGTTTATAAAATTTCTAAATCAACATTAAATAATATCGATTTAAGCACGACATTTACACTTTTTTTTACAACACGATTTTTTGTAAAATCATCTAAAAGAAAAATTTTTAGATCATTTAAAAATACAACAGTTAAAAATGCGGTTAATAGTATATATTCCGAAATAACATCTAACGGCATATTAATTGAAGATGTTAATTTAAATTTTGAAAATCCTTATATTTGCCCGGGTCTTACTCCACATGATACTATAGATCAAATGGCAAAAATGTCTTGCTCAGACAAAAAATTTTATGTATTTTTTGAAAGGGCGTCTCCATTTGTATTTAAAAATAATGATGACAGAGATGCATCATCTCACTATTTTGGTAGTGTAGAAAATTTAATTAGTTCTCAGGGTAATCAAGTATTTAATATTGTGTATAAAGAGAACGAAAATTATGGAGTGGAAATAAATCTAGGATCAAATATAATTAAAACAAATAGTTTTTCAAGACTTTCTAATTTTAATCACATGGATTCAATGCTTAGTGGTGCGTATAACATTAAAGTTACATCAATTGATCCTATACAAAGAACATGGAATATTGTCAAAAAATCTTACGTCACCGAAGATGTAAATGGAGATTTTTATACAAATCCAATTATATCAAAAAATATATCTTTTTCTCAATTTGATGATCTCAATTATGAGTTTCCAGGAGAAAGACTTGTTGTATCAACAAAATTTGTAAGACATTCGAAAAATAATTGGTTATCTGAATATATGTATGGTTTTATTACAAAAAATATATTTAAAGTTGAAGTTGTAATTGAAGGTGGAACAAACAATATAGGAACAGGAACAGTTATAAATTTAAATGTTCCTTCACATTACAAAAAAATAATAAATTCAGAAAATTCAAACATAGAAAATGATATTGTGTATTCTGGAAAATATATTGTTACTGCCGTTAAACATGAAATTACGCTTGAAAATTATAAAAAAACTTTAGAATTAAGCAGAGGATCAACTCCAATAAATCTCGGTAGAGTTACTCCGTCAACAACATCAAAATCAATTACAGACATCACCAATAAAACTGAAAAAACTTATACACTTTTTGAAAAGAGAAAATATCCAAGTGTCGTAAATAAAACAATATCTGTTTCAATCTTAAAATCATCAATTGAAATTGTTCGAGAAGAAACAGGATTTCCAAATCAACAATCGCTTTCAATACTTTATGCGTTAGGAATTCAATTGTCTGGAAATCTTTTATCTGATAGATCATATAGAGTTTTAGCACAATCAATTAAAAATGGTGAATTCGTTAATATAGATGACGCAATTTATGTTACATATCCGGGTAATGTAAATAGATTATCTTCAACTGATGCAAGCACAATCAGAAACAAAATACAGGAACTATTATGAAATTCTCAGAATTTTTCCATAAAAAAGAATATGAATATGTAGACCAACTTCAAGAAAAGCAGATTGTCTATAACGGTGGCAAAGCATATGGTCAAGTTGTTTTTCTTGCAGGTGGAGCTGGTAGTGGCAAAGGCTTTGCAATTTCCAATTTCATGGAAGGTCCTAAGTTTAAAGTCATCGATGTTGACGAATTGAAAATGGCATTCCAGAAACTAGACTATTTGAATAAGTTTACGATGAAGCAACTATTAGCCAAATACGGCAATAAAATTAAGCCTCATGAAATGGAGATTGTTCAAAAGCAAGTCTTAGACAGAGACTACAGCATGAAAAATCTAAATCTTAGAATACCTGAGCATGTGTTTGCACTTCATGTATTGGTTCGTGCAACAGGCGCTAAAGATAAACTGATTGACATGATGCTTGACGGCGCAAAGCAAAGCAAGTTGCCGAACATTATATTTGATACGACGTTCAAAGATATGGATGATTTGAACACTTACGTTCCGAAACTCATCAAAATGGGCTACGATCCAAAGAGTATACATATCAGTTGGGTGCTCACAAATTACCAAGTCGCTATGAAAAATAACAGTGAAAGATCAAGAGTTGTGCCTGATGACATTCTTCTTCAGACGCATCAGGGTGCAGCAAGAACAGTCTTTGATCTAACAAAAACTGGATTGCCTAAAGATGTAGACGGTGGTTTTTACGTCATTCTCAACAACCGTGAAAACACAATTGTCTGGATTGATCCAAAGACAAACAAACCTTACAAGAACATGGGCAAGTACGATAAGAATGATTTAATTGTAAAAGATTTTAAATATCTGACACTCAAGAAACCCGGTAAACCAATGAATACGTCAGTTGAGATCAAAAAAGAATTGTTCAGTTGGATTAAGAATAATGTGCCGCCAGGATCCCTAGACACAGCAGAATTGGACAAACTATGAAACGGTTCAAAGATTATATCAATAATGCTGCGCCGCTATCTCAAGAAGACTGGGAAGAAGCCGTGTTTGGTGTAGAAATTTCAGAGGTGCTCAAACAAGTGAATGGCAAATGGGCCATTGTTTCAAAGAAAACCGGCAAGCCGTTAGCATACTACGACGGTGAGGGAAAGCCATCAGATGAATGGGTCGCAAAACAAGAACGAAGAATTCAATTTTTTAAACACAGAGGTTAAATGAGAAATTTTTTAGGGCGAGATGGATTCATTTGGTGGTTTGGCATTGTTGAGGATGCTAATGATCCACTCAAACTTGGTAGATGTCGAGTGAGAATATTTGGATATAATCCACCAATTTCAGATAATGCAGTCGTAACGGAAGATTTGCCGTGGGCGACAGCAATTCATTCTCCAAATACATGGGGCGTTTATAACACTCCTGAAATTGGTGATTGGGTTTTAGGATTTTTTCTAGACGCAATGAACGCACAAGAGCCGGCTATTATTGGAATTATACCAGGCATACCTAAAAAGTCTAATCAATACTTCGGCAAAGAGCCAAGAGTATTTAAAGATACAAAACTTCCTGTTCGTTCATTCTCTTCTATCGTAAATTTTGTTGAGTCCTTAGACTTAAATTGGAATTTAGCAAATACCATCATATGGGAATCTAAATCTGATAACAAGTCGAAAACTAAACACGGCAATTTTTTAATGTTTTATGATCAAGAGAATAATGAACAGGTTATATTAGCATCATCAAATAATCACATTATTCGAATGAGTGATAAAGAAAATGATAAATTTATTTCCATAATTTCAACAGCAAATAATGTATTTAAAATTGATGATAATAATAACGCTATTAGTTTATTGCATAATAAAGGTAGTTATATTAATATTAATAATATTGGAATTACTTTATCAACAAATACTGCTGCAAATGTAATTGTTTCAAATGAAAAAATAAGTCTTTATAGTAAAACTGGGCATACAATTGATTTGGATGAAACATCAAATAAGTTGACAATTAAACATAAAGGCGGCACACAAATAGTAATAGATTCTACTGGAAAAATTATGATGACTGCTATTGATGATATTGAAATCAATTCAAAAGATATTGTAATTAATTCTGATAATTTTACAATAAATGCTGATAATGTTGATATAAATTCCACAGGAACTTTAGATTTATCTGGTGCCTCAGGATCAATTACAGCTACAGGCGGATTTAATGTTCATGCATCCGGTGTGCTTGATCTTCAGGGTTCAACGATTAATCTTAATTGAAGAAAACACATGGCCATAATTGCGTTTAACGAAGCATCATTTAATACTGGACATCCATGTACAGTGACAGATACGCTACAAAATCCAATATCGACAAATGTTTTTATTCAAGGAAATCAACCACTTTTATCTGGCGCAGGAACATCGCACATTTATCAAACGCCAAAAACAATTTATGTTGGCGATCCTCCGGTGGCTGTGGTTGTACAAGTCTGTGAAGAAAGTCATGATATTGTATATAGTGGTGGCAGTTCCACTGTTTTTGTAAATGGACATCCTATAGGTTTTGTTGGAGATCCAGTTGAGGGTGGAACAATTAGTGGTCCTGGAGCAACAACTGTTTTTTGTGGTTAACATATAAAAGGAGAATAAAATGACAAATCACGAAAATTTAGTAAGTCTTTTTGAAACATATCTCACTGAAAATACAAAATTTGAAGAAAAATGTAATAAAGCTGCAGGAACAAGAGCGAGAAAAGCATTGTCTGAGATAGCAAAAGTTATAAAAGAAAGAAGAAAAGAAATTCAAGATACCAAAACCGCATCATAAATAAAACATGGCAAAGACAATTTTTTATAAAGATTTACCATTAGATTTTACACCGCATCCTGTTTCAGGAGATGTTCGTCCAATAACAGATGAAGTGGCCATTCGGAGATCGCTATCAAATTTGATTCGCACAAGAAAAGGCACTAGACCATTTAGACCAGACTACGGTTCTAATATTCACAAATATCTTTTTGATTCCGGCGTTTTTGCTGAAGATGAATTAAATAGAAGTCTTTATGATACAATAGTACGACATGAACCTAGAGTTTTAGTCACAAAAATAGAATCTAAAATAGAAGGTGGTGGTATAGATATCACAATAGATTACATTTTGAAAAATGTGAATACACCAGGGAATATACAAACAACAATTAGAAGGGCCTCATAATGGCACTGACAAAAGATTTAAAAGTTGATGGATTAGATTTTGAAAGCATAAAATCAAATTTTATTAATTATTTAAAAACTCAGGATCAATTCAGAGATTATAATTTTGATGCTTCAGGAATGCAAGTTCTTTTGGATCTGCTCGCTTATAATACTTATTATAATTCATTTTATTTAAATATGATTGCTAATGAAAATTTTTTGGCCACAGCACAGAAAAGAAATTCTGTGGTTAATTTAGCAAGATCATTAAACTACACTCCACGATCAACGTCTTCCGCAAAAATTATAGGTCTTGCTGTGTTATCCGTTACTGGATCTCCAGCATTCATTACGATACCGGCATTTACAAAATTTCAAGGCGTTGTTGATGGCAAAACATATGTATTTAATACAACTGAAGCGATAACCGTTGTTTCTACAGATGGAATTTATTCTAAAGAAATAACTCTTACTGAGGGTCAGTACATAACGGAACGATTCACTGTAAACACGAACGATCCTGATCAAAGATTTTTGATATCAAATAAAAAAATGGATACAACTACTATATCAGTTAGAGTTCAAAATTCATCTGTTGACCTTACAACAAGACTTTTTACTAAACCCGATAATTTAGTTGAAATAGATGGAAATTCTCGAATATTTTTTATTGAAGAAGTTGAAGATGGTTATTATGAACTATTTTTTGGTGATGATGCTTTGGGTGTAGCTCTAGATAATAATAATGTTATTATTGTTGAATATCTAATATCAAACGGAAGTAATGGAAATGACGTTAAAAATTTAACTTATACCGATTCAATAAACGGTGTTACAAATATAATTTTCATTGAAAATGAGTCTGCGAGTGGCGGCGCTGAAATAGAAACAACAAATAAAATTAAATTTAATGCTCCAAAATCATATGAAGCACAAAATCGTGCAGTTACAGTTGAAGACTACAAAGCACTTATTTTAAAGCAACCAAACGTGCAAAGTGTATCTATATGGGGCGGAGAAGATAATGTGCCGGCAACATATGGAACTGTTTATATTTCTGTAAAGCCTATTGTTGGTGAATTTTTATCATCATCCGAAAAAGATGTTATTATACAGAACGTTTTAAAGCCCAAAAAAATTCTAACTGTAAGAAATGTCATTGTTGATCCTGAATACATTTATTTGATCGTAAATAGTACAGTTAAATACGATTCTAGATTTTTGATCATTACAGAAAGCGCATTAAAATCTAAAATTATTCAAACAATTAAAAATTATAACGATGATGACATCAACGAGTTCTCAAAATATTTCAGATTCTCTAAACTATCTAGATTAATCGACACATCTGATCGTGCTATCATTAATAGTACAACGACGATTCAGTTAAGAAAAGAAACAGAAATAACACTCGGCCAATCTAAAAAATATGAATTGTCTTTTTCAAACCCCATTAATAATACAACACTAGGTAGACCAAGCACACATCCTTATGGAATAGGCAATCAATTAACATCTAATGAATTCAGTTATGCTGGATTTGAACGGTGTTTTTTGGAAGATAATAACGGAATCATCAGAGTTTATCGTTTATCAGGAACAACACGGGTTGGCGTGAATAATGATACAGGAACAATTGATTATAACACAGGTAATGTTATATTAAATAGTTTTATGCCGACGGCTTTTGTAGATGGAGGTGTTACACTTAAACTTACAGCAAATTCTAGCGGTCTTGATATTTTACCATTGAGAAATCAGATTATTTCCATACGTGATGCAGATATAACCGTGAACGCTGTTGATGATAGAACAATTAGTTTAGTTAATAGATAATGTCTGATTTAGGTTCATTTAAGCCTTCAATTCATCTTGAAGAACTTCTTTCTGAGGAGTTAAGGGACGGCTCAGAAAATTTTCTTCAGTTTTTAACTGCATATTATGAATGGCTTCAAACAACAAACATAACATATGAATCAGCAATTGGAAGTTTTACTAAAGATGAAATCATTATAGGAACTTCAACTTTAGCACAAGCAACAATCAATCAAGTAGACACAACAAACAATCAATTAGTTGTCACAATGACAACTAATAAAGTATTTGATAATCAAGAAGTTTTTGCACAATCCATTCCAGAAGTTAGATTTAATGTAGAAAAAAACAGTAATACAATATTTTATTCATCTGCATATTCAAATACAGTTATATCAAATATATCAATTGATGATGTCATTAGAATAAATGGCGAGAATCACGTTGTTGATACCGTTAACACAATAGCTATTGTCACACTTGAAAATCATGCAACTGGAGCAAGTTCCGCACCTATAGTTAAGTTGTCGCCGTATGTATCGATAACAAATATTGCCGATACTGAAACTAATCGTGCGACAATTCAAGATATATCTGATAATGTAATTCGAAAATCAGGAAAACTTTTAGAATATCGTGACCCAGAAAAAACTGTTGACAAATATGTAGATTTTTTGAAACAAGAACTCTACAGCACTTATCCTAAAGATTCTGTAGCAGATGAAAGAAAAATCGCAAGACGCCTTCGAGAATTTTATAAAACAAAAGGAAACGAGGAATCTTATCGATTTTTATTTAAAATGTTATTTGATGAGGAAATTGAACTTAAATTTCCAGGCGAAGATTTACTTCGTGTATCTGATGGTAAATTTGAAAAAACAAATATACTTCGAATTGAAGCAACACCAACAGTTTTTAATTTTTTAAATAGAACAGTTGTTGGAGCGAATAGTGTCGCTCTCGGAACAGTAGTTGATATTCGAAAAATCATTGTATCTGAAACAGAAATTGCACAAGCTGAATTGGGTATTGTTATTGGAACTTTTGAAGCAGGCGAATCTATTTTTGATGTTACTAACTCTGAATTGTCTGCAAATCTTTATGGTATAGTCTCAGGATTTCAAATTGTAGATGGTGGTTCAGGATATGAAGTTGGTGATGAGATTATAATTTCAGGTGATGGTAGCGATGCTTCCGCGAAAGTATCTTCTATTCGAAGATCGCCAGTTTACAAATTAAAAATAAACAAAAAAGGTTATGGTTATCGTGAAGGCGTTGTTGCAACTGTAGACAATACAGCAACTGGTGGTGAAGGATTAATTGTCGGTGTTGGTGATATTGCAAACACATATGTCGTTGAAGAGCCGGCCGGAACTTTTTATGAAGTTGGTGAAATATCAGAAATTTTCATTCTTGACAGAGGTTCAGGATACGCTAAAAAACCAACAATAACACTTATAGATCCTATCATTGAACCTTTAGGAATGCTTCACACTGATCTCATAACAATTGATAATGGAGGTGGTGGATATGCAATTGGTGACGCACTTACATTCGCTGGAGGCGCAGCACCAACGACGGCCGCGGTGGGTCAAGTTGCTTCCGTAACTGGTTCAAATAATATCATCTTTGAAGATAGCACAAATATTTTATTTGATAATAGTTATCTTAGAACAGACTTTAGAATATTTTTTCAGCAATATCCATTAAACTTTTATATTTCCGGTTTAGGAGATATTGTACGCTGGGTATATTATCCAGGAATTATACCAACATATAGAGTGATAGGTCTAAATGAAAGAGATGTTCTAAAAGAAGAAGGAACTTTACCGACTGGCGCAATTGTGCGTATTGAATTAACAAATGACGGCCGCGGATATGATCATGAAGACTTGCCAACAATAGGAGTTACAAGTTCAGGTGGAGCAGGTGCAGCATTTACTCTTGAAGGCATTCAAGGTAGAAGTGCCAATGTTGAAGTCGATACAGCAAACGTTGAACCAAAATATGGTATAGGTTCTATACGTGACGTTGAGATTTTGAATTATGGTTTAGATTATTCAACAGCAACGGCTGATCTTACGGGATCAGGTGATGGAAACGCTAACTTAATACCAATCGTTACAGGATCAGGCACATCAAAAGGTTTCTTTAGAAACGATGATGGTAAAGTTGATTATAAAGTTATTCAAGATTCTGAATATTGGCAAGATTTTTCATATGTTATAAAGAGTGGTCTTGTCATTGAGAGATATTCAGACATTGTTAAAGAAATTCTTCATCCAGCTGGAACAGTTTTCTTTGGTGAAATTCTAATTTACAATGTCATTAGCGTTACTCCGAAATTTACTGGCATTGTTGATGTCATTAATGCAATTGAAAATTATTTTATTTACATCACATCATTGGTACAAACATTAACTGGATCAGATCCACAAAAAATTGAAAAAGAAATACCTCTTGAAGCACTAGATCCGGCACCTCTAGTAAATGATAATAATATTGATCCTGTTGTTATCATAGAAAAATCAATTGATGTCACCGGTCAAGAACACACATCAGAATACGTTATAGATATTTCTTTAGATGTTGATACCATTACGAATTCAGATCCACAAAAAATTGAAAAAGAAATACTTCTTGAAGCACTAGATCCGGCACCTTTAGTAAATGATAATAATATTGATCCTGTTGTCATTATAGAAAAATTAACAGATGCTAGCGGCAACGAACGGACACCAGAATATGAATTAAATCTAGAAATACCCATAGATGTTACCGGTCAAGAACACACCGAATATGAATTAAATCTAGAAATACCTGTAGATGTCGCTATTGAAAAACATACCGAATACAATATTGAATATCAAACTTATGGTGATGTTTCTGCGGTTGGTCCTGACCAACAAAGTTTAGAAAAAGAAATTCAAATTATTATCAATTCAATTGGAGATGAACACACCGAATATGAATTAAATCTAGAAATACCTGTAGATGTCGCTATTGAAAAACATACCGAATACAATATTGAATATCAAACTTATGGTGATGTTTCTGCGGTTGGTCCTGACCAACAAAGTTTAGAAAAAGAAATTCAAATTAATATTGATGCTATTACAGAAAAAGCAGCAGAATATATAGTTGTGACGGAAATAGATGTAGTAAATTCTGAAGTAACTGTACCACAAGGTCCCATTACATCCACATACGGAAGACAACAAATCATAGTTTTTGCGGTGGATCAAATTTCATCTATACAAGATAGAACATTCGACACTGAATATTTAACAACTGTTGATATATGGAGAAGAATAACAGGAACAGTCAATGTTTTATCTTATCCACTTTCATCTGTATCAAATATAGTTTTTGGTACAGGAGGAACAACGTTTTTATCGGAATTTATTGAAGATTCACCAATTACAATTGAAAATGAAAAATTCTTGGTTAAAAGCGTTGCGAATAACGAGTACATGGAGCTTAAAGTTCCTGCTCAAACTAATTATGTTAATGTTTACGCATATCGTTAAACAATTTGATTATAAATAACCAACGAAGTATTTTAGGGAGATTATAATGCCTGCAATCGTAACACACAAATTTAGAATTCACAATGCACAGCAATTCACTGAAGCATTTGATGAGACAGCAAACACCGTCGTATATCTTTATGTTGGTGGACCATCAGCATTCGGCGCATCAAATGACGGCGGTACTGATCCTAGCCCACCAACACCAACAAATTCTACAGCAAACGTTGAATATTTGCCATGGAATGATATGATTGGTGCTAAACGTGCAACAGCGGCAGATGTTTCATTAGCCATTCCACGATATAACTGGACTTCAGGAACAACATACAAAATGTATGATGATGCTGACACTAATTTGATCGAAAGTGATGATTTTTATGTCATGACAGATGAATATAATGTTTATAAATGTTTGAGAAATTCTGCTAACGGCGTCACAGCAGTACCGTCAACAACAAAACCAACAGGTGTCAGCACAGACTTTTTTGAAACTGCTGATAACTATGTATGGAAGTTTATGTACAAAGTGACAACTTCCGATGCTCTAAAGTTTTTAACCAATGATTACATTCCAGTTAAACTTCTCACATCGGATGATGGAAGCGATCAATGGGATGTGCAGTCATCAGCAACTGATGGCGGTATTCAAGCCATTAAAGTTACTGCGGGAGGAAGTGGATATACTAACGGTAACGGTTTAAGTATTGTGACAATTACTGGCGACGGAACTGGTGCAACTGCAACAGCAAACGTAACATCAGGAATTCTTCGTAGTATTACTGTTACAAATAAAGGAACAGGATATAATAATGCAACTATATCTATTACAGGTGCAAATACTGGAACAGCGACAGCTACAGCAGTCATTTCGCCTAGAGGCGGACATGGATCAAATCCTGTTGAAGAACTTGGCGGCAAATATGCTATGGTCAATGTGCGTTTAGATGGTAATGAAGCAAATACAATTTCTACAGCAAATGACTTTAGAAAGGTTGGTTTGATTCGTGATCCATATGACTATGGTACAACAACTAGAGCACTTGCAACTAATAAACGTCAAACATTTAGATATACTGTAACGAGTACATCAAACATTGTCGTTGATGATACAATGACAGTTGGCGCAAACACTGCCAAAGTTATTGAAGTTGATACTGTAAACAGCTATGTATTTACGACAAAACCTCTACCAAGAAATTTTACGGCAGCAGCGTTTACAACTTCAAGTGGTGGATCAGGTACAATTTCTTCAATCAGTACACCAGGTCTACAACCATACTCAGGTGATGTAATGTATACGGAATATAGAAGTCCAATTTCTAGAGCGGAAGATCAGATTGAAGATGTTAAGTTAATTATTGAGTTTTAATTTAATCGGAATATCAACATATGGCTAACACAAATCCAGGCGGGCTTGATCTAAACAATAGCCCGTACTATGATGATTTTGACGAAGAAAAAAAGTTTGCGAGAGTTCTTTTTGTTCCTGGTCGTGCTGTTCAGGCCCGTGAATTAACGCAAGCACAAACTTTAAGTCAAAAGCAAGTTGAAAGATTTGCAAATTACTTTTTCAAGCCGGGATCTATTTTAGATGGTTGTGAACAAAATTTAGATTATTCGATGCCTTATTTGAAACTTCAACAAAATTATGATGGCGATGAAGTAAATGTTTCTAATTTCTTGTATGGAGAAATTACAGGCGCAAATACGGGCATCAAGGCTTATGTTGGTATTGTCAGTGACATTGAAGATAATGATCCGAAGACGCTATTCATAAATTATACGTCTTCGGGATCATATATTCTATCAGTTAATGTCGCATCAACACTTTTAACTGTAGGAAATACAATCACATTTTCTACAGGAAACACAGCGGTTATCCGATCATTTTATACTGATCCTATCACATCCAATAGTTATGTTCACATTGGTGAAGTAAATGGTACGCCTAGTGTAACAACTGCAAATACTATTCTATCAAGCGGTGCACAGAATACATTTAATATAACTTTAGTGACTGATAAAAGAACTTCATTAGAATTTGAAAATAGTGAATTAGTCTATACTTCAAATGTTTATTCTAGGTTTTACGCACTCAGTGCTACAACAAATGCAACAAGATATATTGAAGCAGAAGGCACCGAAAATGAAATTATCTTTACACGAGGTTCAAAAATAAATGTAGGCGACGGCATCATTTACATCGCAGACCATTTCATAAAAAATTCAAGTCAAACACTTATACTTGACAAGTATACAAATAGACCATCTTATAAAATTGGTTTAGTTCCAGAAAAATCTTTTGTTGATTATCTAGATGATACATCACTTCTAGACAATGCTGCTGGTACACCAAATTTTCAAGCACCAGGAGCAGATCGATTAAAAATTGATGTTGTTCTTACAAAAATTCCTTTTGGTACATCAACCGATGAAAATGAATTCGTCAGTTTAATTGAAGTTGAAGATGGTATTGTAAAGAAAAGAAAAGATATCAGTTTAGAAAGTAAACTTGGTCAAGTTGTGGCAAAAAGAACGTTTGAAGAATCTGGTAATTATACGCTATCGGATCCTAAATTAAATATACGTGAGCATCTACTTTTAAATAATAACGGCGGAAGATACGAAGCAGTTGATGGAGGAAATACAAATTTACTTTTGATTGAAGTTGATCCATTCACGGCATATGTTTCAGGATTTAGAACTGAATTTATAGTGAAACAAGAAGTTTCTTTAACTAAGGGTCTTGATACACAGTATGTCGAACAAGTGAGAACTCAAATTAACTCAGGAAGTTACATTGAAGTTAATGAAGTTATGGGTGACTGGGACATCATGGAAGCAACTGAAGTTGATCTGTATAATACGCCACAAAAAATTATAACAAGAGGTGCTAATACAAATTCAACTTTACTTGGAACAAAAATTGGAACAGCGAGAGTAAAAGGTGTTGATTGGGTTTCTGGAAATCCTGGAACATCGAGCGCATCTTTTTATCTTTATCTTACTGATGTTACAATTAATAGTTTAAATACTTTTTCGCAAGTTAGATCAATTTATGATTCCGCTACACCAAAAAGATTTGGTGATATTGTTTTAGATGCAAATGGTAATGCCGTTTTACAAGAACAATCTTTTGGTAAACTCATATTTAATTTACCTTACAGCGCAATTAAGACACTTCGAGACACACAAGGTGAATTAGAAACAGGATTCAGATTTAGAAAAGTTTTTAATGTTAACTTTTCTAGTGGCCAAGCTGTCATTTCTTCAACAGACACTTCAGAAACTTTTGTTGGAACCGGAGCACTATCATCAGCACAAAAAGATGAAAACTATTTTGTTGTCATCACAAATGGCGGCGCAAACGTTCAATCGTCAACGATTGGTACAGGATCAATTCACATTGGATCAAATACCATTTTGAGTGTTTCAGTTGATCCTAGAACAAGATTCAATATCGGTGATGTTATACGAATTGCAAGTGAAAATCATGCCGTCAAAAGTTTACCAAATAGTTCATCAATTGTTTTAAGTACAAGTCACGTTGCTGGAGCAACGACACAAAACATAACAAAAATTTTTCCAACTGGAACATTTATTGATCTTTCAGGTAACGGAGGAAACGGATCTACAAGAGGAGTTACTGTTAGTGCTCCAGATTCCGTAACTATCAATATTCAAGAATCACACGCATCAACGTTTAGCGCGAAAATTTATGCTACAATGGATCGATCTAACGCTAGAGAGATGCGTAAGATTTTAAATTATCAAGCAACAGCAAATGTAAATCCAAGTACACATTCAACAAGTTTAACAGGACCATACGGTTTAGGTCATGCTGATGTTTATAGAATTCATGAAATTTATCAGTCAAATGATACAACATTCGCAACAGCAGCAAACACAAATACAACATTCAACACAGTAGTTACATCAAATTATATTTTTGATAATGGTCAACGTGATAATAGTTATGAACATGCTACAGTCACACCAAAAGTTGGATATAAACCAACTGGCAGATTGTTGATTGTTTATGATCATTTTACACATGATACAACACAAGGTATTGGATATCTTTCAGTTGATTCTTATCCAATTAACGATGTAGTATCATCAAACACAACAATTACAACATCAAATATTCCTGTTTATACGAGTACAAAAACAGGAGCAATTTATGATTTAAGAAATTGTATAGATTTTAGACCAATCAAAACTGCTAACACATCATTGAATCCTGCTGATACTGGAGTTTATCAAATAGCATCCGGTGGTTTACATACACCTCTCGCCGGATCAGATTTCGACGCTGATTTGATTTTTTATAAAGGTCGTGTAGCGAAACTATATCTCAATTCAAAAGGTGAACTTGGATTTAATAATGGTTCTCCAGGTTATCCAATTCAGCAAACACCTCCTCCTCTTCCAGACACAATGGAAATTGCTGAATTATTTGTTCCACCTTATCCATCAAAGCCAATAATTGTTCCAGTAAAACTTTTGAAAAACAAAAGATATACAATGGCTGACATAGGTAAGATTGAAAGTCGTGTGAATAAACTTGAATATTATACAGCACTTAATTTATTAGAACGTCAAGCGTCAGAAAAAGTTGTGATTGATGATACTGGAATTGATAGATTTAAGAACGGTGTCCTTGTTGATCCATTCGCAGGTTCTGCTGTTGCAGACGTATCTTCTAGTTTGTATAATGCATCAATAAATCGTAATGAAAGATATGCGACTGCTTACACTTTAAATACAAATCAAGTCAAACTCAATTATAACGAAACATCTTCTACCGGCTTAACTAAGCTACCGGGTAGAAAATTATTTTTAAATTATACAACAGAGAATTTTATTTCTCAAGTATATGCGTCAAACTTTATAAATCTTGCACAAGAATTGACATGGTCTTGGATTGGAGACATGGATGTTTTTCCGCCGTCTGATACATGGCTTTCAACAGAAAGAAATCCAGCGCAAGATTTAGTTATTGATACTTCAGCAGACGCAGATAACTGGAGAGCACTTGCGAATGCATGGAACACCGAAGTTGCACCACAAAATACTTATTGGATTGGTCAACCTGCGGTAGTTACCTCACAAACAACAAGGGAAAATATAAATTTAGGATCTACTCAAAGTGGCGTCTCATGGCAATACGCTGGCGGTAATTGGTGGAATCTTGTTCAAACAACTACTACAACAACTGGAGCAGATGTAGTAACAAGACAAACGACAACAAATAGATCATCAGAATTTATAAATGTTGCTGATGTTAGAGTTGGCCAAGCAACATCACAGACAGTTGATCGTGTTATAGATGTTTCAGTTTCTCATGTCATGAGGTCGAGAGATTTTATTTTTTATGCAGCGGGAATTAAACCAGGCGCAAGCATGTCAGCATTTTTTGATGAAGAAAATGTAACAACACATTGCAAACAAATTAAACTTATAGGATCTACAACAATTCAAGAACTTGCTGATTTATGTAATAATAATGGATTTTTGCCAGCAAATGCATTAGGAGTAAAATATTCTATAATATCTAACGGATCATTGACTGTAAATGAAAGTAATGATATTTATGGAATATTCAGAGTTCCAGCAAATTCTTTTTATATTGGAACAAGAGAATTTAAATTAACAGATAGTCCAACAAATAATCCGTCAAGTACGACAACTTATGCTAGAACATCAATTCAATCTTCAGGATTGACGCAGACTAAAAGTTCTATAACGTATAACACAAGACCATCAACAATTTCTTTTGGCAATAAAACCGCAACAGGAAAAACAAGGACAGATAGCGTCACTACAGTTGAAACTTCCAGACAAAGAGTTTCTCAAACAACGACATCAAGTACGGTGGTTGTCTCACAAGTATATGATCCAGTTGCTCAAAGTTTTTATGTTGATGAAATTACTTATCCAGACGGTGTATTTGTAACATCAATTGATCTTTATTTTAAAAAGAAATCTTCAAATAACAATTTGAAAGTTTCAGTTGAAATTCGTGAGATGGAAAATGGACTGCCAACAAGAAAAACCATCGGCGGGGAAATTGTGCGCAAACCTTCCAGTGAAATAACAACTAGCACAACAGCACAAACAGCAACAACATTCACTTTTGCGAATCCTGTATTTTTATTGCCAGGTAATGAATATTGTTTTGTGGCAAAACCTGAAGCAAATTCAACAGACTTTGAGATTTGGACCGCTGAACTCGGTCAATTGGATATTACAAACGCAAACTTAAATACAAGAATTGACAAAAATAATGCGCTGATAGGCGGTGTTGTATTTACAAGTTCAAATGACAGCACATGGACACCCAGACAAAACATAGATGTAAAATTTAATATGAAAATTGCTGTATTTTCTACAACATCATCGGCTACAGCAATTTTTGAAAATGTGCCAATAAATAATAATTTTACGTATAGCGTTATTCAATCTAATATTGAAGATTTAGTTCCATCTCAAACATCAATTAATTATGAAATTAGGACAGCAACACCAACATTTACATTAGATACATACATATCGATTAAAAATTTAGAACGTGTTCGATTAACATCACAAAAACAAATATCGAACACAGCAAATGAAACTGCATATTCCATTAAGTCGCTTTCAATTAGAGCAACAATGTCAACAAGAAGTCGATATATTTCACCATATATCGATCTCACTAGAGGCAATGCGATTTTTGAAGATTTTGAAATAAATAATTTTACTTCAAATACAGATATTTCCGGAACAGTATTATATACTTCAGGAAGCAATATTGTAACTGGAGTAGGAACAGATTTTGTAAATCAAATTTCTTCTGGTCAATATGTGAAATTTGGAGATGAGCAGTATAGAATTGCTGGAGATGTTGTTAATGCAACTCACATGGTAATTGTTGGAACGTTTAGTGAAAATAATACAGCAAGTCAAACGATATCAATTCAAAACGAAGAAAATCCTGAAGGGCCGTACATATCAGACACGAGATATATATCTAGAAGAGTTGCGCTTAATGACGGCTTTGAAGCGACAGATTTGGTTGTTTTTGTTGACGTAAACAGACCATCAGGAACAGATATTAAAGTTTACTATAAAATCTTAAATGAAAACGATGCTGACTCGTTTGACAGTAAATTTTATCAAGAAATGGACTTAGTTACAACAAAAACATCTAATCAAAATGAATTTTTATATTCCGAAGAAAAGTATGTTGTTCCAACAGAAATAAAAATCGGTGGAAGTAGATTGTTGAACGGTGATGTTTTAATTTCAACAACAAATAATATTGTTCAAGGTTTCGGTACAACATTTACTGAAGATTTAAGACTTGGTGACACAGTTGCAGTTGGCACAGCAAGAGTTCAAAGAGTTGTAACAAATGTTGTGAATAACTCATACATGACTGTTGAAAGTGCATTTACAACAACAGCAAACACTCAAGACATTTTCAAAGTGTTAAACAATGAAGTTCAATATGAAACTCCTGATGGAAGAATTTTTGAAGGATTTAAATATTATGCAGTTAAAGTTGTATTTTTGTCTAATAATAAAGCGTATGCACCAAGAATTAAAAATCTAAGGGCGTTAGCATTAGCATGAAATATCAAACAGAAAAAATACAAATGAAAGAAGTTGTATCCGGTTTAGGTGAAAGAGATATAAACTCTAAAGCGTTGCTAAATACAGATTATGATTCTTTATTGAAATACAGAATTCAAAGAAGGCGAATGAGTCAAAATAATGGTGAGATAGATAGTGTTAGAAATGAAGTTGCACAAATGAAATCCGAACTAAAAGAAATTAAAGAATTGTTACTAATCATAACTCAGAGTAAAGAATAATGGCAATTGCAAATGTAGTTACATCAAATACATTTAACGAATTTAGAATTCGCACTAATGATGTCATTCAAGAGGTAAATAAACTCAGTGATGGAACAGCAGTTCTAGTCGTTAATACGATTACAGCGAATAGTATTTCTGGTGACGCAGGTCTGCTAAGAATTTCAGCTAACACCGGTTCGGATAATGTTGCGACATCTTCAGAAACTTTTGTCATCGGTGGTACAAATGGAATATCCACAAGTGTTGCTACAGGCTCAAATAATTTAATTATAAACTTAAATGATAGCGGCGTAACCGCGAGTGGTTACGGTAATGCGACTCAAGTTCCTCAGTTTGTTGTTAATAAACAAGGTAGAATTACAAGCGTATCAAATACTACAATTGATATATCAGTATCAGCAAATACCGGTACAGATACAATATCTTTAAGCGAAACATTTAGAATAGGTGGAACGAACGGCATATCAACAAGCATTGCTTCAGGCAGTAATAATTTTGTTGTAAATTTAAATGATAGCGGTGTTACTGCTGGTGTTTATGGGAGCACGACACAAATTCCTCAAATCACGATTAACGCACAGGGTCGTGTAACAAGTTCATCAAATGTTAATGTCGCTTCAGTCTCAGATTTCAACTATCACTCTGGAAATTCAAATTTTGAAATTATAACAACTTCAGGCAGTTCATTCACTGCTGGAATTGGACAAGATTTAGGAACTTCAGCAAACGTCACGTTTCAAGATTTGACTGTAACCGGAAATGTAACATTTACTGGTAATGTTGTTTCCGTCACAGCGAACAATCTTGTTGTTGAAGATAATCTGATTCAGATAGCAAAAAATAATATCACCGATGCTGTAGATGTTGGAATTATAGGCCACTATCAAAGATTATCAGATAGCGCGAACGTTCATACCGGTGTGTTCAGAGATGCTACAGATGGCGTCTGGAAATTTTTTGAAAATTATCCAATTGAACCGGGCACAAATACAAATATTGATACAGCAAATGCTCAATACAGATTGGCGAATCTTACCGCACAAAATATTACATCAAATGGTATATTTTATGGTGTTGGTTCAGGTTTATCGACATTAAATGCTTCAAATGTTTCTTCAGGAACACTTAATTCAGCAAGACTTCCAACATCAGGAGTTACATCTGGAACATACGGTAGTGCTTCAGCCGTTTCTCAAATTGTTTTTGATACTTATGGTAGAGCGACATCTGCTGCAAATGTTAGTATATCTATTACATCTGGACAAGTAACGGGTTTAGCAACATCAGCAACAACGGATACAACAAACGCTTCTAATATTACAACAGGAACTTTAGCAAATGCTAGAACAACAGCATCAAGTTCAAACGGTGCTTCAACCATTGTTGCTAGAGATGCTTCAGGATCTTTTAGTGCTAATCTTATAACTGCTACAACATTTTCTGGTTCTGGAGCAGATTTAACAGCACTCAATGCTTCTAATGTTTCATCAGGAACTTTAGCAAATGCTAGAACAACAGCAGCATCAGCAAACGGTGCTTCAACCATTGTTGCTAGAGATGCTTCAGGATCTTTTAGTGCAAATGTCGTTACCGCTTCAGTATTTTCAGGTTCAGGTATTGATGCTTTAAAAAATATAGATGCTTCTAATGTTGTTAGCGGAACACTTTCAGGTGATCGTGGTGTCACTGCTGGATCTGCTTTATCGTCATTCGTTGAATACAATGGCACGACAGCGACATCTGGCCAATTTGATGGTGGAACAACAAATCCATCCGCAACAACAAGACTTAACTATGGTGGATACTTATATGCAACAAGATTCTATGGAGATGGATCTAATTTAACAAGTATTCCTAATTCAGCAACAACAGCAGCATCAGCAAATGGAGCTTCAACCATTGTTGCTAGAGATGCTTCAGGATCTTTTAGTGCTAATCTTATAACAGCAACAACATTTTCTGGTTCTGGAGCAGCTTTAACATCACTTGATGGATCTCAAGTCACAACTGGAACTGTTGCAAATGCTAGAACAACAGCAGCATCAGCAAATGGAGCTTCAACCATTGTTGCTAGAGATGCTTCAGGATCTTTTAGTGCTAATCTTATAACAGCAACAACATTTTCTGGTTCTGGAGCATCTTTAACAAGTATTCCTAATTCAGCAACAACAGCAGCATCAGCAAATGGAGCTTCAACCATTGTTGCTAGAGATGCTTCAGGATCTTTTAGTGCTAATCTTATAACAGCAACAACATTTTCTGGTTCTGGAGCAGCTTTAACATCACTTGATGGATCTCAAGTCACAACTGGAACTGTTGCAAATGCTAGAACAACAGCAGCATCAGCAAATGGAGCTTCAACCATTGTTGCTAGAGATGCTTCAGGATCTTTTAGTGCTAATCTTATAACAGCAACAACATTTTCTGGTTCTGGAGCAGCTTTAACATCACTTGATGGATCTCAAGTCACAACTGGAACTGTTGCAAATGCTAGAACAACAGCAGCATCAGCAAATGGAGCTTCAACCATTGTTGCTAGAGATGCTTCAGGATCTTTTAGTGCTAATCTTATAACAGCAACAACATTTTCTGGTTCTGGAGCA